>JAAGKN010000308.1_pt1 | contig 84176 bp, 71 predicted proteins | sample 6206371 | NCBI WGS metagenome assembly JAAGKN01 (sample SAMN11533720, study PRJNA540317) | gut metagenome | isolation source: fecal pellets from male and female animal of same cohort | host: Peromyscus leucopus | place: USA:CA | collected 2017 | reverse complement strand
AATTGAAAAATATCCATTTTCCCCCAATAACCTACTTGCTCACATCGCAACAACTTGTCAATGCCACCGGACACATATAGCCCTATATAACGATAGACCGTAGCCACACTGATCCCCAAATCCTCGCTGATGGAGTCCACTGAGCGCCCATTATTGAACATCAGAGCACTGGTCACACGAACATAGGCCGTTGTTCCGGATACCTTTCGTTGAATACGACGCAGGGACTCTCGCTCTTCTTGGGATAATTGAAACTTCATGACAAAAAAGGTAATACTTTATGGGGATTTCCTCAAATCAATTACTTTTGACTATAAATAAGGATTGCGGATTGCCTGTTCTTCGAGTAAATCCACTTTTCTACCCAAAAGTTTATCCAATGCATACTTCAAATCAAAGAAGTTGGAAAAATAATCATCGACTTTTTCTTTGTCAAAATCACCACCAAATCTATATCACTCTTATCGGTTAAACGATTGGTCAAAACAGAGCCAAAGGCAAACAACCTTTTTACCTTGTACATTTTGCACAAAGCGATAATACCTGGATAATATTGGACAAAAAAATTCATAATTATCATGTTTACTTACGACAAAGATAAAGATCTCAGACAAATAACCAAATCATTTCTTTACCCTGTACTTCTCTATCTCCGGCAAATGCCGCTTAATCTCATTGACACGAGTGGCATCACTGGGGTGCGTGCTCATAAATTCGGGGGTAGAACCGGATTTGCCGGCAGACATTTTTTGCCAGAAATTGACGGCGACTTCGGGATTATAACCGGCCATTGCCATAAAAACCAGCCCCATATAATCAGCCTCAGATTCGTGTTTGCGAGAGAATGGCAACATAACACCATATTGAGCACCCAAACCGTAAACAGAGTTACCGATCTGTTGGACGGCAGCCGATTTATTGCTTAACGCCTGTCCCAATATCTGCGCACCGTATTGTGCCATCAATTGCTGACTCATACGCTCGTTGCTATGTTTGGCTACGGCATGCGCTACTTCATGACCGACCACGACGGCCAATTCATCGTCCGATGAGACCAGCTGCATCAATCCCTCATAGACAACGATTTTACCACCCGGCATGCAGAACGCGTTGACCTGCGAATCGTTCACCAAGTTAAACTCCCAGGCAAAATTCTTGATTTCACTCTCCAACCCGTTGTTTTTCAGATATTGTTCGGTAGCTGCCGCTATCTTTTTACCTACACGTATCACCATAGCGGCACCATCTTTCGATGATGATTTCTTGGCCGATTTCATATAATCGGAATATTGGGTCAGGCTGGACGATAACACCTCCTGATCCGAGACAAGCAATACCTGCTTCCTTCCAGTCAACGGAACACTTCCACAACTGTTCAACAACAGTAACACTGCGACGAATAAACCTGTAATTTTCTTCATTTTCTATTCTTTATTCATATACCCTGCAAAATTATAATTTCTCTTCAAAAATACGACTTTCGGTTTTATCAAAATGTCACTGCCATCCCATCTAAATCGAATTAGTACCCCATATATTTGGAATTAGTATAGCGGGTAATATTTTTTAACGTTTCAGATTATATTGCTTTCCGCATGCAAAGGTAACAATATGATACCCCCACTTTTTATCCGAAAGCCGAAGAATATAGAGGTTTATACAAAAAAGAAGACCAAATTGTATAATTATTCAATTATACTCTTTATATTTGCAGCCTTGTTGCATAAATATACAAGTATGAGTACAAAAAAAGAACGATTGGATGCCATCTGCCGCATTATACAGACCGAGAAAATAGGGAATCAGGAAGAGCTGCTTAAACAATTGGAGAATAGCGGATTTCAGGTTACCCAAGCAACCCTGTCACGCGACATCAAGCAACTGAAAGTCGTCAAAGTACATGACGGAAACGGGAACTATGTATATCGCCTGCCCGATTATTCGGCACTTATGCAACCAGTAAAAGAGCAGACACAACATCATCCCAATATCGAATTTTCAGGCAACCTGGCCGTTGTCAAGACCCGTCCCGGATATGCAATGGGGATCGCTTCGGATATCGATACACATGCTCCTCACGAAATATTGGGAACGATTGCCGGAGATGACACGATCCTGATCATTCTGCGTGAAGGGATCAGTCGGGATAAGATAGTCAAAGCGTTGGCACATTTCATTTAATAATACGGAAGATAAAAAGAACAAACATAAAATGGAACAAGAAAGAAAAATTGATGTGATGATCGCTGAAGCCTGCCACGAGGAATATGTAGATATCATCCTCGACACGATCGAAGCCGCTGCCAAAGTGCGCGGAACCGGTATCGCCAAGCGTACGCATGAATACGTTGCCCAGAAGATGAAGGAAGGAAAAGCTGTCATTGCATTGGAAGGCAACAAATTTGCAGGTTTCAGCTATATCGAGTCTTGGGGGAACAAACAATATGTGACCACCTCCGGCCTGATCGTTCATCCCGACTTTCGCGGATTGGGCATTGCCAAAAGAATCAAGGAGATGACCTTCCAGCTGGCTCGTATGCGTTGGCCCCACGCCAAGATTTTCAGTCTGACTTCGGGCGCCGCTGTCATGAAAATGAATACAGAATTAGGATATGTACCGGTTACCTTTGCTGACCTGACAGACGACGAGGCTTTCTGGAGAGGTTGCGAAGGCTGTGTTAACCACGATGTCCTCGAACGTACCGGCCGCCGTTACTGCATCTGCACCGGAATGCTTTTCGATCCGGATGATCCTCATCGGGCCGAGAGAGAGGCGAGGGCAATTAATAATTAAAAAATTAATAATTAAAGAGATATACGAAAATGAAGAAAAAAGTAGTAGTCGCATTTAGCGGAGGATTGGATACATCGTTTACTGTCATGTATCTGGCCAAGGAGAAAGGATACGAAGTATATGCAGCTTGTGCCAACACAGGCGGTTTCAGCGAAGAACAGTTGAAACAAAACGAAGAAAACGCCTACAAGTTAGGTGCCACTAAATATGTGACAATCGACGTTACAAAAGAATATTATGAAAAGAGTTTGAAATATATGGTCTTCGGAAATGTGCTCCGCAACGGCACTTATCCGATCTCCGTTAGCTCGGAACGTATTTTTCAAGCTTTGGCAATCGCACGCTATGCAAACGAGATCGGTGCCGACGCGATCGCCCATGGTTCAACAGGAGCCGGGAATGACCAGATCCGTTTCGACATGACATTCCTGGTGCTGGCTCCGAATGTCGAAATCATCACGCTCACTCGCGATATGGCATTGAGCCGCGACTACGAAATCAATTATCTGAAAGAACATGGTTTTGAAGCAGACTTCACGAAACTGAAATATTCTTATAATGTGGGGTTGTGGGGAACATCCATCTGTGGTGGTGAAATTCTCGACTCCGCACAAGGCTTGCCGGAAAGCGCTTATTTGAAACAGGTGACAAAGACTGGCAGCGAAGAACTTCGTATAGAATTCAAGAACGGTGAAATCCATGCCGTGAACGGTGAAGTATTCGAAGACAAAATTGCTGCCATCCAGAAAGTGGAAGAAATCGGTGCAGCTTACGGTATCGGTCGTGACATGCATGTGGGAGACACGATCATCGGTATCAAGGGACGTGTCGGGTTTGAGGCGGCCGCACCGATGCTGATTATCGGCGCTCACCGCTTCCTCGAAAAATATACGCTGAGCAAATGGCAGCAATACTGGAAAGACCAAGTTGCCAACTGGTACGGAATGTTCCTCCACGAAAGCCAGTATCTCGAACCGGTTATGCGTGACATCGAAGCCATGCTGCAGGAATCACAGCGCAATGTGAACGGCACAGTAATTCTGGAACTTCGCCCGCTTTCGTTCTCGACTGTCGGCGTCGATTCAAAAGACGATTTGGTAAAAACCAAGTTCGGAGAATACGGAGAGATGCAGAAAGGTTGGACAGCCGAAGATGCAAAAGGTTTCATCAAGGTCACTTCCACTCCGTTGCGTGTTTACTACAACAACCATAAGAACGAAGAGATATGATCAAAATCGGAATCATTGGAGGAGCCGGATACACGGCAGGCGAATTGATCCGCCTGCTGCTAAACCATCCGGACGCCGAAATTACATTTGTGAACAGTACGAGCAATGCCGGCAACAAGATCACAGACGTGCATAGCGGACTTTATGGCGAAACAGACTTGGTGTTTACCGACAAGCTTCCGTTGGAACAGATCGACCTGCTTTTCTTCTGTACCGCTCACGGCGACACGAAGAAGTTCATGGAAAGCCATACCGTACCCGAAAACGTGAAGATCATCGACCTCAGCATGGACTATCGCATCGAAAGCCCTGAACACGATTTTGTTTATGGTCTGCCCGAACTGAACCGACGCCGTATCTGCAACGCCCGGCATATTGCAAACCCCGGATGTTTTGCCACTTGTATCCAATTAGCTGTTTTACCGCTGGCCAAACATCTGATGCTGAACTCGGAATTACATATAAATGCAATCACGGGATCGACTGGAGCAGGCGTCAAGCCGTCGTCTACCTCTCATTTCAGCTGGCGAAACGACAACATCTCGATTTACAAACCGTTCACGCACCAGCATCTGGAAGAGATCGGACAGAGTTTGCGACAATTGCAAAACAGTTTCAACAGTGCGGTCAATTTTATCCCGGTGAGAGGAAATTTCTCACGTGGTATCTTCGCCACGACTTATCTGGATTGCAAAATCGGTTTGGAGGAGATCAAGCGTATTTATGAAGAGTACTACGCCGATCACTCATTCACTTTCGTAACTGACAAGAACCCGGATTTGAAACAAGTGGTAAATACGAACAAGTGCCTGATCCATCTACTGAAACAGGAAGACAAATTGCTTATCGTTTCGATGATAGATAACCTGTTGAAGGGTGCGAGCGGACAGGCGGTCCACAACATGAACCTGCTGTTCGGTCTGGAAGAGACGGTTGGACTGCACTTGAAACCATCGGCATTTTAATTTATATCCGGAATGCTGATTTATGGGTGTGAAACATGGATGGCATGATCATATACAAATATAATTGTCGTTCCGTAGGGGCAGGACTCTGCTCTGCCCTTTGAATCCGCAAGACAAACGTTATTGACATTGGGCGGAGTAGAACCCCGCCCCTACGAGTTGCTATTATTAATTCATACCCCATAAATCATCATTTATAAACAACACATTTATTCATCATGAATTTATTTGACGTATATCCATTATTCAATATAGAGATCGTAAAAGGTAAGGGATGTCATGTATGGGATGCAGAGGGAAACGAGTACCTCGACCTGTATGGAGGACATGCCGTGATCTCGGTCGGTCATAGCCATCCTACGTATATAAAGGCCATTACCGAACAGGTCAACAAGTTAGGATTCTATTCCAACTCTGTCATCAACAGCCTCCAACAGAAGTTGGCAGACCGCTTGGGCAAGGCATCCGGTTATGACGACTATTCACTTTTCCTGATCAACTCAGGGGCCGAGGCCAATGAAAATGCTTTGAAGTTAGCATCTTTCCACAACGGGAAGAAACGGGTGATCGCTTTCAAGCATGCCTTCCACGGACGCACATCGGCGGCCGTACGCGTGACAGACAATCCGAAGATCATCGCTCCGGTAAATGAAGATCTCGCCGTTACCTACCTGCCTCTGAACGATGCGGCGGCCGTAGAAGCCGAATTGCAGAAGGGGGACGTTTCTTCGGTTATCATCGAAGGTATTCAGGGTGTGGGTGGCATCCAGTTGCCGACCGATTCTTTTATGCAGAAACTGCGTGCTTTATGTACGCAATACGGAGCCTGCCTGATTCTCGATGAAATCCAATCAGGTTACGGACGCAGCGGTAAGTTCTTCGCCCATCAGTATGCCGGAATCAAACCGGACCTGATTTCAGTGGCAAAAGGCATCGGCAACGGTTTTCCGATGGGCGGATTGCTGATCAGCCCGATGTTCAAACCTGTATACGGGATGTTAGGCACGACTTTCGGAGGCAATCATTTAGCTTGTGCGGCAGCCATTTCCGTGCTGGAAATCATGGAAAACGAAAAACTGATCGACAATGCGCGGGAAGTAGGAGCTTATCTGTTGGATGAGTTGCACAAGTTACCGGGGATTAAGGAGATTCGCGGACGCGGCCTGATGATTGGTATCGAGTTCGAAGAATCGATCAAGGAAGTACGCAGCAAGTTACTGTTCGAAGAGAAGGTCTTTACGGGAGTGGCCGGAACCAACACGATCCGCCTGTTGCCACCGCTCTGCCTGAGCATGGACGAAGCGAAAGAGTTCATCGCACGGTTCCGCAAGGTGTTGAATGCTTAACGAACCTCCGTCACGTGACTTAATTGTTTCCTTATATAATAAGATCCACCATCGGAGCTTCCGGTTGGTGGATCTTTTATTTTTGGAGGAATAATAAATGATAATTTACATTCTTCATCCTATTAATTGAACTTCTCTATCGTGTAGGTGAAGATCAGGGTTGAACCGCCAGGAATGCCCCGATAATCAGAATAACCATATCCCAAATAAGCAGGGATAATCGCCTCGACACGTTCGCCGATAGTATTATTCAGCAATATTGCTCCTAATCCCGGCACAACACTAGCAGGAGTAAGCGTCATCGTCATCTCCTTCTGGAAATTCTGGCCGCTGATAAAATCACCTTTCAAGGTCATTGTCACAGAGGTCTGGGCCGTCGGACATTGCGTTTCCTCTCCCTCCTTACTCAACACACGATACAAAGCAGTGTCACCACCTAAAACAACCTGCTTATAAAGCAGCTCTCCATTGTCTCCCTTCAATGCTTTCTTTTCGCGGATATAGTCGCGATTCTTTTCGAAATAGGCAACGTTGCTGTCGTCATCATCCCCACAAGCGGTAAACCCGGCCAGCAGTACCATCATCAGACAGGCTACTGCATAAATAGATCTCTTCATTTGTTCTTTAGCCTTTTATTGTTTTGAAGGCGCAAAGATAGCATACAAAGCCATACTGAACAAATGGGACGGTCAATTCACTACAAAGGTATAGCTGCCGGAACCGATCTTCCCGACAGAGAGGAACGGCTCTCCCTTCACCTTAGCGACTTTCACCGGAACGCCGTTATTCGTTACGGTATATTTGCCGGACGGGAGCGGAAGATACACTTCGGCATCCATATTGGCAGGAATTGTCACTCTAAGGATATAGGCGTCCGCCTTATTCTCCACCTTCATGCGGATCGCCCCCCGGATCGTCGGGATCGTAGCCTCCGCCCATTCGAGCGAAGCAAGCTGCGGTTTGATACGGGCAGTAGCGAAACCAGGCGCCAGAGGCTCCACTCCCATCAGGCGACGTGGGATGATATTGGCAGGAGCCGCTCCCCAGGCATGGTTCCAGTCCTGGTTCGGTTTGTACTTATTGTCCCAGGCTTCAAGCGAGATAGTCGAGCCGACACGGATCATATTATACCAACTACGGTCATCCGTCTTTGTCAGCATATGCAAAGCATATTCGGCATCATTCGCTTCATAGAGTGCATCCATCAGGAATTGCGAGCCGTAGACACTACAAGCCATCCCGCGGGTTCGGATAAAGTCGACAACGTTTTGCTTCTTCCCGACGGGGACCAGGTCGAACGCCAACGGAAACATATTGCCATGCAGAGAGGCATGGTCGGTATCAGAAGCAAGACCATCAGTGAAATAGCCCTTGCGAGCATTAAAGAACGAACGGATGAACCGTTTTTTGAAAGCATCCGATTCAGACGCATAGAAAGTGGCGTCATCCTGATTACCCAACGCACCGGCAATACCTTCCATCAGCTTCAAAGCCTCGTAATGCCAGGCATTCGTCACCGCATTATAATCGGTAAAGGCAAACCCGTCGTCTTCCCCCCCTTGCTTCTTCCCCAAACCAAGTATTCCGGTATGCGGCCAGTCCACAATATCCCGTATCTGTCCCTTCATACGGATCGAACGGAGGAAATCATCCGTCTGCAACCCGGTTGTCGTGCTGATCAGCCCGTTCTTCCCGCGGAGAGCCATCAGGACACGCGGTTTCAACAATTCATAACCGGATTCGAGTGAACGGCTATCGCCCGTGTACAGATAATCGTACCAGGCAATCGACAACGCCTGCAAAATCCATTCGGTCGGCCATGTCGGATGTTGCAGCAGGTATTCATGCGAACGGCGGGCAATCGCATATTCACGATCTACCCCATAATGGCAAAGTTGGTTGATCAGGGCATCCGCCTCATAAGGAATACGTTCGCGGTCACCATCCACATAAACTCCCAAGAACGAGGTGGCCCGGACAGAATATTTGCAAAGGTCCCAGATCTGGTTCAGCAGTTCATTGGAAGAGCGGAAAGAAGAGGCTGTCTCGTCAAATGGATAATGCACCGTCTCGCGGACCACCGAGGCCGGTGACAAAGGAGCCTCATATCCTTCGATCTCACAATAGCGGAAAGGAACGACTTCTCCCACATAGGCTGGCATCAACACGGCAGCCGATCCCGTATTCCGTTTATCCTTGCCGATTTTGATCCGGTATGTATGAGTACCCTTCAGCAAAGCTAACGGATAACGGTGATAACGGATTGTCGACTTGCCCGGATCACGCAGGATACGCCCTCCTTCGAGACATTCCCCTAAATGTACGACCACCGAGTCGCGCGTACCATCGGATGCCAACGTCAGCACCAACTGCCCAAAAGCATCTTTCCCGAAGTCGACAAGGCGTGTGCCAGGGTGAACTTCCGTTATCCCGACAGGAAACTCCATCGTCTTCACCTGCGGATAATAGGCCGTTTCATATTCGGACAGACGGTCAGCGGTGCGGAATGCCTTCACTTCGGACCATTCGCTTTCTCCTTCGGTGTTCGTCACCGTCTTTACCCGCCAAAAATAGGATTTACCTGGTTTCAACGCTTCACCGGCGTAACGGACGGCTACAGACTGATCGCTTCCAACCACCCCGCTGTCCCACAGATTACCCCTCCCGGAAACAGCATCCTCCCAGTTATCGGCCACGATCACACGATAAGCGGTCTGTCGTGTTCCCCCTGTTTCACCGGGTACGATCCAGGAAAAAGCGGGATATGACGAACGGATAGCGGCATATTGCAGCGGTTCGATTGCCTCATCGAGTTGCCAGACCGGAAGGTTCGACGCATATCCGTTCAGCCACGTCTGCCCGGTATGCTCAATCAGATCGGTCATCAACCCGGAAGGTTTTCTATCAACAGCCTGCAGGCAAAAAGCCGAAAAGGCGAAAGAAGCCAGCAAAGTAAAGCGGTTCAGTATTCGTTTTCCACTATTCATAAAATAATCTATTTAATTTTCAGCATAAAAATAAAGACAGTTCATCAATGGCTATCTTTCATTACTGATATTTTTCATATAAAATTTGATTCAAACTCTCTTTAGCAAAAAACAGAACCTCTATTTTTTGCTAAAGAGATTCTGTTTTCGTTACCTACAATTAAATCCAAACAGGTTTCTGCGCCATTACAATATCCTTATTTATATCAAAAACGATCTGTGTAGCATGCTAAAGTTGAAGTTTTTCATCTATGTCACACGAGCATCATCTCCTTTCTTACTTCACCACCGGATCACCCACTTTTCCAGCAAAAAGAACCGCATTCGTACTCACTTCCGTTATAAAGAATGCGAACGGACGATTAAAATCGACTTGCAAAGCCGGAGGCATATCCGCAATATCATAAAATCCCACACCCGTAACAACGGATGCTTCCGTCCCACTTTCATCGACATGAATCACTGAACGCTGCTTGATCCAAGCGATACGCAGAAACACATCGACCATTTTCGAGAAATCGGCATTTCCGGTAAAGGCATCGGTCATACCCAATATTTGCATAATTTTATGAACTCCCTTATCTTCATAGTCGAGATCAAATTTAGGCAAGGTGAACGTTGCTAAATAAGCCTTTTTCTGTTTGTTCCATTCATTCCATTGTTCCCAAGTCAAGTTATCCAACAACTCCTCAACCGGAACCGTCCGGTCCGCAGGCAACAACAGCTGCATATTGAACGCCCCATTCCCATACGGAAGCGAAACGATAATAACATCATCGGTGGAAACACAAGACAACGTTTGACTATTCATCACCATCATCGGAACTCTGGCCGTTGTCCCATCCCTACGCACGAAAACCTGCATCCGGGTTTCAGACGATTTGAACGGATACTTCCATTTTCCTTTGAAGTAAAGAGCATTCAAAAACAAAGCTTGCAGAGCGTTGATTTCGTTATGCTCCACAAATTTCGGTATCATTCCTTTCGTCTTATCCTTACACCAGTCGTTCACCGCATCCTCGGTATTTTGGTCAAATTTTTCACCGGATTTCAACAAAGCATCGTAATAATTTTGGCTCACCTGTAGAAAATCCGGCAAAAAATTCAGACCTTCCTTCACCCAGATACTGTTGGCTTCCAAGAATGTCGTTGTATTGTCCAGATCCGGCAAGGCCAACCGCATGGTCTGCATATACCGGTTGATGCTTTTGTTGTCCATTCCTCCGAAACCCAAAACCTCTTGCATCTGTTTGTATGTCTCACCATCCGCCCCGTTCAGCACCATGCCTAACGCAAAAGAAAGGCTTAACGGAGATATTGCATAATTCTTGATATCCGGCTCTTTATCCCTTTCCTGTGCAACAGTACGGATAAACTCAAAGGAAAAATCCTGAACTTGGTCGTTGACTTGCCTCTCCTCGATTGTCAACTCTATATCAACCCGCTTTTTCGGAACGTTCGGCGAATCACCATCACCCGAGCATCCCACAAACAGAACTACAAGTAAAAATAAAGAAAATACTGTTGCTTTCATCGATGTACGTTTTTAATTATCATTTGATCTACTGCAAAATCATGTTCCCTTGAAGGCGTCGGATTCCCTTCACTAATTACCGGATCCGATGGTGTAAAGATTCCACTCTCAAAATATCCATCCCCAGCACGATTCATCCATCCCCAATTGCAATGGACTAAATTTTGTATCGGATAAGATTCTCCTACACATTTCACTCCGACAACACGATTCATTGAATTACTATATATGACTGCTATTTGATGTGTCAATTTACTTCTTCTATAATACCCATCAATAATCCATGCATGTCCTCCATATGCAGATTCACCTCTTGTATGTACAAGTCTGTTATTTGCCAAATCAGCAAATACGTCATTCCAATTATAAGACGTATATCCCCCCGTTTTATAGTTAAACACATTTTTGAGAGCATTATCAGCCTTAACAATATTAGAAGCACTTCCTCCATCATCGAATATTCCACATCCATACTCCATATCAACTGCATCGGCAACACCTCTTAAAAAATGTGCACATGCAGAGTTCGACATATTAGCATAATCAACAGTATAAGAAAGACCTTTTGCCGTAAAACTATTCGGATATTGATTATAAGCCAAAATCTGGCCCACTGCGACCGCTACACATCCAACCAAAGCATGATCACATCCTGCTGCAGAAGGAATTTCCATATTATACGGATAGCTCTGATGCCAATGAATACCAGTATATAGCGGTCCATTCCGCCCATTCAAAACCCAATCTCCTTCCACAATATCATAAACGTCAATAACTCTATTAAAACTTGGATCATCAATATCATATCCAGTTCCATCCACTCCGACACTTAAAGAGTCATATCGGCAATCGCCAAAAGCTTTTGTCCGGACAAACAATGAAGAAAAATCCAAATTTTGATTCAGACTATCAAGCCTTTGTTGATATTCCTCCATCTTCCGGTTTACATAAGCCGGAATAGCATTCAAAGTATATGCCAACCCGTCATGGATCTCTCCCGGAGTTATATTTCCGTTATCCGAATATCCCAAAACAGTCGGAATACGCGTATCTTGAGAGATAATGGCAAAACCTTGCTCATCTTCATAATTCACAACATAAACACAATCAGAATTTCCGCTTTCACTTTTCGTCCAAGGAGCTTCGTAAACAAAATGACTTAACGGTAAAATCTCTTTAATCGCTTTTTCAATACTTTTCGTTTGTTTGTTGTTAAACAAGTCAGGTACAGACATCGCTATGGCCTTTAGAATCCATAGGAATGGAATGAGAGAAAGATGATGTAAGTGAAACATCATCGTTTAGACTTGTCGCTGGCACTACCGCGTCATACTCCAAATCATTTTGGGAACAAGCAAATAACATTGACAGTAAAATCACAACCAATAGAGTTGAATAATACTTGCATGAAATAACTTTTCTCATATTTATAATATATTTGATTTGTAACGTGTACAAGATAAAAATAAAAACCATTCATCAGCATAACTATTTGATACAAACATTTAGAAATTTGATTTTTATTCAAAACATTTTCTTTGCATCATCGCTTTCTATCAAATTGTCACTACCACCCCATGTAAATCGGATTAATAGGGCGCCTATTCGGATTTACACTATAGGGTAATATTTTTTAACATGACAGTTTGCATGCTCTTTCAGAGATTGTGTTGGCAAAATGATAAAACATTCCGTTCTTTGTACATAAAGAATCATTTTAAATACAAACATATATGAAACTAAACAAACTCATTCTTCCGGTGGCGTGTGTTTTGCTGGCCGGAAATGTAAGCATGGCACAGGTGATCATGCCGTGGGAGAACCGGACGGAGACGGACGGGGATCCGTTTGCACAAGAGGGAACAACCACAACAAAAGGGAAACTCCATCTGGAAGATGTCATCGGTGGGCGGCTGGTACAGACCAAGGGGGTCGGTGCCATGACATGGCTGAAAGACGGCGAACGCTACAGCCGTCTCGAACCGAACACGGAGACAGGTGGCATGGACATCGTTGCCTACCGCGCCAAAGACAACCGGCGGGAGGTCATCATCCCCTCCTCCATGTTCATCAACAAAGAGACCGGAAAATCGATTGCCATCCGTAGTATCTCTTGGAGTGCCGACAACGGGAAAGTTCTGATTTACAACAACACGAAACGGGTATGGCGTTACGACACACGGGGCGACTACTGGGTATTGTCTCTGAAAGACGGAACCCTGCGCCAATTGGGTAAAGGGCTGCCCGAATCGTCGATGATGTTCGCCAAGTTCTCGCCGGACGGGACACGGGTGGCTTTCGTCTCGAACAATAATATATATGTAGAAGACATTGCTTCCGGCCGGATCACACAACTGACACACGACGGAAGCCGGACGATCGTGAATGGTACATTCGACTGGGTATATGAAGAGGAGTTCGCATGCCGCGACGGTTTCCGCTGGAGCCCCGACAGCCGTTATATAGCTTTCTGGAGAAGCGATACCGAAGGTACCGGTTTCTTCGATATCATCAACAATGTTGATTCGATCTATCCGACCATCTGGCACTTCCCTTATCCGAAAGCAGGAAGCGCAAACTCGGCGGTCAAGGTCGGCTATGTCCCCGCTTCAGGAGGGACGACAACCTGGATTGACATACCCGGTAACCCACGCGACAACTATATCCCCCGCATGGATTTCATCCCCGCAAGCAACGAATTATTCATCCAGCAGATGAACCGTCCGCAGAACACAAACAAAGTCTGGATCGCCCACATCGGCAGTTCCACACCTCAAAATATCTTCACCGACACCGATGCCGCATGGTTGGACACGAACGACAATATCCAATGGCTGAAAGACAACACCTGGTTTACTTGGGAAAGCGAACGCGACGGATGGCGCCACCTCTATCGCATCAGCCGGGACGGGAAAGAGATACAGCCGATCACGAAAGGTAACTTCGACTATATATCACCAGTCGGGACAGATCTTCAGAAAGGATTGGTATATTTTATCGCTTCACCGGAAAACTATACCCAACGTTATCTCTACAGCGCAGAGCTTTTCGGAAAGGGAGAAGTGAAACGGCTCAGTCCGGCAGACCAGCCGGGACAGCATCGTTATAATATGTCGCCTACCGGAAAATGGGCGGTCCATACCTATAGCAATGCAGCGACTCCTTCGGTGATCGACATGGTTTCCTTTCCCAAACATCAATCCGTAAGGGTGATAGAGGACAATGTAAAGGCACGCGAACAATATGCCGCGTTGGGACTGAACCCTAAAGAGTTCGTCAAAGTGACCTCCGGTGACCTCGAATTGGATGCCTGGATGATCAAACCGGTCAACTTCGATCCGACAAAGAAATACCCCGTCATCATAGAGGTCTATGGCGAACCGGCCAGTTCGACCGTACAGGACGTATGGGGCGGCGGCGACCTCTGGAACCAGTATGTCGCCAACCTCGGATATATCGTTGTCAGCATCGACAACCGAGGAGCCAACACTCCACGCGGCCGTGAATGGCGCAAATGTATCTATGGTGAAGTTGGCACGTTTGCTTCCGAAGACCAAGCACGAGGCATCCAGGATATGGCACGCCGTTATCCGTTTATCGACGCGGATCGTATCGGCATTACCGGATGGAGCGGCGGTGGAAGTCAGACGCTGAACTCCATGTTCCGTTATCCGGACGTCTTCCACACGGGTATCGCTATCGCTTTCGTTGCCGACCAACGCACCTACGACACGATCTACCAGGAACGGTATATGAACACGCCACAGAACAATCCGGAAGGTTACCGAAAAGGTTCTCCGATCACATACGCATCCGGACTGAAAGGAAATCTGCTCCTGATACACGGTACTGGTGACGACAACGTCCACTATCAGAACTGCGAGATGCTGGTCGACGAATTGGTGAAGCATGGCAAGATGTTCAGCCAAGTCAGCTATCCGATGCGCAGCCACGGCATTTACGAACGTCCGGGCACGACCTTACACTTGCGAATGACAATGGCCAAATACTGGCTGGACCATCTACCCGCCGGCGGTAGATAGTTAAAAAGACCCTCTGCAAAAACAAAATGCAGGGGGTCTTTTGTTATATCTCCAAAAGTCACTAAATCTCTAAATAAAAAGTACAAAATGAAAAAGTATTTTATCGCAGTAGCAGCACTGGCATTTTTGGCTGCATGTAACGGGAAGGTTGCAAAAGACACTCCCGTGTTGGTTGAAGAAGAAAGTATTGCTGTCGCTGAAGCGGTTCCCGATGTTCCTTCCCTGCTGGAGCTACCGGTAGTAAAGGCTAAACCTGCAAAGCCAATCAATATGCGTGACTCCTTGAAACTGGACCCGAAAAAAGGTACGGTCGTACAGAAAAAATACAAAGGAACTGTTCCGGCAGCCGATGGCCCCGGTATCGTTTACGACCTGACTTTATTCTATCAGCAAGATAGCGATGACGGAGTTTATACACTGGACGCCACTTATTTGGAAGCTGAAAATGGCAAAGACCAGACATTCATTTCTACCGGTAAACACCAGGTAAAAAAAGGAACTCCTGCCGATGCAAGCGCAATCATATATGAACTGATTCCAAGTGACGGCAGCATGGTATTTTATTTCCAGACAGAAGGGGATAGCCTGACCATGTTGAACCAGGAATTACAAAAAGCCGCCTCCGACCTTAATTACACGCTAAAACTCGTACAATAATTGATACATCTTCACAGCACATTTTTGTATAAATAGAAAAGAGGCACCCCGAAAGAAATCGGAATGCCTCTTTTGTTTATTTCTCAATTGTCAATTTATTTGATTCCCAACTTAGCTTTGATTGCTTTAGGAAGTGCATCTTTGTGAACGACGATGTTCATGGTCTTGTAACGGACAAATGCTTTGGATGCATACCAGATACCTTCATACTTATTGGAAGTACCCCAAGAGTTCTTCACCATGTAGTACTCGTTACCTTCCTGGTCTTTAGCGATACCATAAATCTGCATGCCGTGGTCATCAGTCGTTTCGTAGTTATCATAAGCCAGCTGGCGTTCTTCCTGTGTACACCATTTCTGCGGTTGAGGCTTTGTATTCAGTTTCTTTTCTTCCGGCTTCAATTTCAACCAATGGGCCATGTCGGAACCGCTTAGTTCCTGAACTTTTTCATTGTCAGGCATAACGGCTACACCATCACGGGTAAACCCAGATTCGCTTACGTCAGAACCCCAGGCAATTGTATAACCGGTATTGATAGCATTGTCGAACACTTCCATCAATTCGTCGATAGGCAAGTTGTAAGACAATCCATGACGCCAGTTATCCTGGACCTCGATCGGGAATTGAGTATAGAACGGACGATGTGTATAAGAAGTCAAAGACACATAGTCGGAAGGATTCAAACCGGTAGACTTATAAAAAGACTGCGGAGTATATTCTTTACCTTTATAAGTAAACTTCTCAGGAGCCTTACCTAAATAAATTTCGTGAACGGCAGCAACTGCTTTTTTCCACAACATGGCGTTATTTTCATCTGATTGCAATTTACGCAGTTTGCCTTTGGCAACAGCAGCGACCATTGCATCCGCAAGGGCGGAAAGTTCGGTATGGTTGCTCAACGTATCACCATACATCACCCCCGGACGCATTTCTTCTTCCGGAACCAGGCCGAAAGCTTCCATTCCATAAATCACGTCATAGAAAGAACCACCTTGTGAAAAGGAAACATCTCCGTGAGTACGCACAGCAGCATCCGCACGATCCAGATAAGTATTGTAAACCGTAAACATTTCGGATAAATCATATTCACCCTTTCCCATACGAAGCAATTCCGATTCCAGGAATGCCATTGTCGAGTAGCACCAACAAGTTCCGGCGCGATTCTGGTTCTTAATCGAAGTGATCGGATTTTCCTTTACTGTTGTAAAAACAAACCCTTCTTCATTTTCTTTCTTCTCTGATTCTTGTGCATGGATTGTTGCAGACATCGTCATAGCGAACAGCATACCAACCGCAATAATTGTCTTTTTCATGTAAATCTATTTATATTATGTTATTAGATTAATTTTGAAGGGCAAAGATACGATTAAATTGACAATGGGCAATGGACAATTGACAATTTAAACTATATCTTTGTCAGACATAATAACTGTAACATAAGAAAACATGAAAATCACAATTATCGGGGCCGGAAATATCGGCGGTGCCATAGCACGAGGATTGGCAAAAGGTCATATGTTTAAAGCATCAGACATCACTTGCACAGCACAATCAGATGCAACTCTGGAAAAGATGAGGAACACAAATCCAGATTTCATCCTGTCTTTGGACAATGTAGAAGCGGTCAAAGGTGCCGATATCATCATCATTGCTGTAAAACCCTGGCGCGTGGAGGAAATTATCGATCAAATCAAAGGTGTACTCAACTACGACAAACAGATCATCGTTTCTGTTGCCGCAGGTATCACATTCGATTTGTTGAACACCTATCTGACCAAAAACACGGGGTTCGACGATTGCCTGGTTACCCCGACTATTTTCCGTATCATGCCGAATACGGCGATCGAAGTGCTCAGCAGTATGACCTTCGTAGCCGCCCGTAATGCTTCTAAGGAGCAAACAGACTTAATCGTTACTATCTTCAACGAATTGGGAAATGCGATGTTGGTCGAAGAACGTCTGATGTCTGCCGGAACAGCTTTGGCTTCCAGCGGAATTGCATTCGCCCTGCGCTATATCCGCGCCGCCATTGAAGGCGGTGTCGAATTAGGTTTTTACCCGAAACAGGCACAGGAAATTGTAGTTCATACGGTAAAAGGGGCTGTCGATCTCTTATTGGAAAACAAAAGCAATCCTGAAATGGAAATCGATAAGGTTACAACTCCAGGGGGTATCACCATCAAGGGGTTGAACGAGATGGAACTCTCCGGCTTCACTTCTTCCGTCATTCGGGGGCTGAAAGCAAGCAAGTGAAGAAGGTGTATCAAAATCCCCTTGTCCCCGCGTCAAGCGCGGGAACAGGATAGTTTTGCCACACCTCTCTTTCTTCGGTCCAGTTCAGACTTCAGCATACGAAGTTCACGGCTGGTTTGTCCGGCAACCGAAGTATTTTCCTCGGCACGGCGGATCAGGTACGGCAAAACATCTCGTACTTTTGCATACGGCACATATTTGGTTACGTTATAGCCTTCATGGGCCAGGTTGAAAGAGATATTGTCACTCATCCCCAACAGTTGAGCGAAGAAGATACGGGAATCATCGCGCTTCAAGCCTTTTTCATCTATCAATTTGGCCAATTTATAATTACTCTCCTCATTATGCGTCCCCATAAACATTTCGAAACGATCAAGATGATCCATTGTGAAACGGACAGCCTCGTCAAAGTTCTCGTCCGTTGCCTGCTTATTCTTACAGATCGGATCGGGATATCCCAAAGCAGCAGCCCTGGCACGCTCGGCTTCCATATAAGCGCCACGTACGAATTTCACACCGGCAATATATCCTTTCTCTTTCGCATCATCCAAAATGCGGCGTAAATAGGGCATACGGTCATGACGATACATTTGCAAGGTTGCAAATACAATCGCACGCTTCTTATTATACCTGCGCATAGCCTCATCGGTCAAAGTGTCGATGGCATCCTGAAAACAATAGTCCTCAGCATCCACAATCAAACGCACGTCATTGTCGTAAGCACGCTGGCAAAAAGCCATAAAGCGTTCCTTGAATTCACGGTAGGCTTTTACTTCTTCGATGGTCAGCTCCTCCCTCTTTTCGGATACTTTGGCGAGAAGTTCGTCCATTATGATGGTGGACGGTTTGAATACGGCATAGGCCAGATTATCATTTCCCTTTGCAAAATCGATCGAACGTATGGTTTCCTCAAAAGTAGCCTGTATTCCTTCGGGCGTTTGCTCTCCTTCGGCTGAAAAGTCCAAGGTGGAACGTACATTGAACTTCCGCAGATGGTCGATTGCCTTTGTACAATCCTGCAACGTTTCACCTCCGACAAATTGCTTGTATAAAGTCGGTTTGACGGCCCATCCTAACGGGAAATGAATCTTCAAAGCAATATTACTTGCCACACTGGCACATTTTACCAGCCACGGATATTTGATTGTGTTGAACAGCAAATAAGCATTTTTCAGCTCGGACTGCGATTTGGCAGAGAAAGCAATTTCGGTATTATTAAAATCTAACATGGTATTTGATATTAGTTGACAGTTAACGTATAAATAATAAGCAGGAACACCGTTTTACAAAATGTGCCAATTCCAATTCATAAGAAAAACTCTTTCATTGGTATATTGGCACATCTGATTTATCGGCTCATTATTCGGATTAATTACTTTTCTCCAAGAAACGGATAACCATAGCTTGTCGGCGGAACCAACGCCTCTTTGATACAGCGGGCATTTGTCCAACGGATCAAGTTCAACGGCCCTCCGGCTTTATCATTCGTACCCGAAGCACGCGAGCCGCCAAACGGCTGCTGGGCAATGACAGCGCCTGTCGGTTTGTCGTTGATATAGAAGTTACCCGCCGCATAACGCAATTTATTGAATGCCATATCGATCGCATAACGATCACGTGCAAAAATAGAACCGGTCAAACCATACGGAGATGTACGGTCGCAGAGTTCGAGTGTTTCTTCATATTTATTATCATCATACACATAGATCGTGATAACCGGACCGAAAATTTCCTCCACCATGCTCTTGAACATCGGATCTGTCGTTTGAATCACAGTCGGTTCAACAAAATAACCTACAGACTTATCCCCATTTCCACCGAAAATGATTTCTGCATCAGGGGACTGCTTTGCATAATCGATATAGCTCATGATGTTGTCGAACGAAGCTTCATCGATAACCGCATTGATAAAGTTCGTGAAGTCTTGGACATCTCCCATTTTGATTTCTTTCAACATATCACCGACATATTCTTTCACTTCTTTCCAGAGTGAAGCAGGGATATAGGCACGTGAACCTGCCGAACATTTCTGCCCTTGGTACTCAAACGCACCACGCACGATAGCAGTTGCAACATCCAAAGCCGGAGCAGAAGGATGAACGAAGATAAAATTCTTGCCGCCTGTCTCGCCGACAATCTTCGGATAAGATTTATAATGTCCCAAATTCTCACCGATCTGCCGCCAAAGGGTATTAAATGTAGAAGTGGAACCTGTGAAATGGAAACCACCTAAATCACGGCTAGCCGTCACGACCTTGCCGATCACGCTTCCCTGCCCCGGGATAAAATTGACGACACCGTCGGGCAAACCGGCTTCCTGAAAAACTTTCATCAGGAAATAATTGGAATGGATAGCTGTCGTCGACGGTTTCCAGACGGCCACGTTTCCCATCATAGCAGGAGCCATGTTCAAGTTAGAAGCAATAGAGGTAAAGTTGAACGGCGTGAGCGAGAACACAAAACCTTCCAAAGCACGATATTCCATACGGTTCAGTATACCGGTTTCCGAATAAGGCTGGTCGGCGTATACCTGGCTGGCATAGAAAGTACTGAAACGAAGGAAATCGATCAATTCGCAAGGCGCGTCGATTTCCGCCTGGAACGGATTCTTACTTTGTCCCAACATGACGGATGCATTCAATATATAACGATATTTAGTGGAAAGCAATTCTGCCACACGCAGCATGACGGAAGCACGTTCCACCCAAGGAAGTTCAGACCATTCCTTATGCGCCTTCATGGCTGCATCGATAGCCATCTGCACTTCTTTCTCCCCAGCCTTATGATAAGTTGCCAAAACATGATGGTGGTCATGAGGCATTACGACTTTGCCGGTATTGCCTGTACGGATTTCTTTACCTCCGATAACTAATGGTATATCCCATTCTTCAGAAGAGAGCTGTGCAAGCGCCTTTTTCAAGGATGCTTTTTCACTTGAACCGGGAGCATAGGCTTTTACCGGCTCGTTAATAGGTTTGGGGAAACTAAAAATTGCGTTGTCCATAGTATCTGTTATTTATTAAGTGTTCAAAGGCTGATTATTTCAGCGCTGTAAACATAATCAATAATTTTTTAAAATAGCATATAGAAGCGTTAAATTAAATTTAAATCAAAATGCGGGGATATTCTCGTCTGGCCTCAACAATTCAAGCCGTAGAGTTGTTGTCTTTGCATATTAATCATCTTAAATGTAAAGCATATGGCTATAAAGAGTGTTTGGATAGAAGAAAATTGTATCGCTTGCGGTACATGCGAAGGTATTTGTCCCGAAGTATTTCAGGTCACGGATCGCTCACGTGTAAAAGAAGGAGCTGACTTCAACGATTATGAAGAAGGCATAAAGGAAGCTGCCGAAAGTTGCCCGGTCAGCGTTATCAAATATGATTAAGAATCTTTCTTGCACGATGTCATAGTTTATAATAAATTAGTATTCAGCAATCTAAAGTTTTTCTCCATAGGAAACTCCCATTCCCATAGCGGGGAACGGCTGTTTCCTATATGGGGAACTGTCGTTTCCTTAGTAGGAAACGACCACTGCCTAAAAGCCCCCTCCTATACGTTCCGTCAAAAATAACCAAATAACATTATATACATCTTTCCTTAGACATTTTGCTTTTTATTTCTATCTTTGGAGCATCATAAATATAATAATCAACGGAGATGAACGAACAGATAAAACAAATTGCGGAGCGTTTGGCCGGACTTCGGGATGCATTGGAAATCACGCCTGAAGAAATGGCCGGGGTTTGCAACCTGACTCCCGAACAGTATATGAAGCTGGAAAGCGGTACTGTAGATATTTCAGTAAGTGTATTGCATCAGATTTCGCAGGCCTACGGCGTAGAACTGACGACACTGATGTTCGGTGACGAACCGAAGATGAGCAGTTACTTCATTACCCGTAAGGGAAAAGGCATCGCTGTAGAGCGGACCAAAACCTATAAATACCAGTCGCTTGCCGCCGGTTTTGCCGGTCGTAAAGCAGACCCGTTCATGGTTACTGTCCACCCAACATCTGACGATACACCGATTTATCTGAACTCGCATCCCGGACAAGAATATAATATGGTACTGAAAGGACGCCTACAACTACAGATCAATAACAAAGAACTGATACTGGAAGAAGGCGACAGTATCTATTTCAACTCCGAACTGCCGCATGGTATGAAGGCACTCGATGGAGAAAAGGTTAGTTTTCTGGCCATAATACTGTAATGATTTATGAATTATAATTCACAATTACCATCATGTTAGAAAGATTCATAGACAAAACGACTTTCGAGTCGCAAGAAGATTTTAGAAAGAATTTCAAGATAAAAGTCCCGGAGAACTTCAACTTCGGATATGACGTAGTAGATGCATGGGCGGAAGAAGCCCCCGATAAGATTGCGCTTTGCTGGACAAACGACCAGGGGGAACATATCGATTTCACCTTTGCCGACCTGAAGAAACAGACCGACCGGACAGCCGCCTATTTCCAGTCGCTGGGGATCGGCCACGGTGATATGGTCATGTTGATATTGAAACGCCGTTATGAATTCTGGTTCTCGATTATCGCGTTGCATAAATTGGGAGCTGTGGTGATCCCCGCTACTCACCTGTTGACAAAGAAAGATATCGTCTATCGTGCGAATGCCGCCGATATCAAGATGATCGTCTGCGCGGGCGAAGAAGTGATCACCAAACATATTATCGACTCGTTGCCCGATTCCCCCTCTATAAAGAGTGTTGTTTCGGTGGGTCCCGACATACCCGAAGGATTCGAGGATTTCCACAAAGGCATCGAAAACGCGGCTCCGTTCGTACGGCCGGAACATCCGAATAGCAATGACGACATTTCACTGATGTATTTTACTTCCGGTACGACCGGCAACCCGAAGATGGTAGCGCACGATTTCACCTACCCGCTGGGGCATATCGTGACTGGAAGTTTCTGGCACAACCTGCACAAAGACAGCCTCCACCTGACGATTGCCGACACCGGTTGGGGGAAAGCCGTATGGGGTAAATTGTATGGACAGTGGATTGCCGGAGCAACCGTATTCGTGTACGACCACGAGAAATTCACACCGGCCGATATGTTGCAGATGATACAGGACTACCGCATCACATCTTTATGCGCACCTCCTACGATCTTCCGTTTCCTGATACGCGAAAACTTGACGAAATATGACCTGTCGTCCCTCCAATATTGTACCATTGCCGGCGAAGCTTTGAACCCTGCTGTATTCGACACGTTCTACAAACTGACGGGCATCAAGCTGATGGAAGGTTTCGGGCAGACGGAAACAACCTTGACCGTCGCCACGTTCCCGTGGATGGAGCCGAAACCCGGCTCGATGGGTGTCCCCAATCCTCAGTACGACGTAGACTTGTTACGCCCGGACGGAACCCGTGCCGAAGATGGCGAACAGGGACAGATCGTGATCCACACTACAAACGGCAAGCCGATCGGTCTTTTCAAGGAATATTATCGGGATGCCGAACGCACACGTGAAGCATGGCACGACGGTCTATACTATACGGGCGATGTTGCCTGGCGTGATGAAGACGGGTACCTCTGGTTCGTAGGCCGTGCCGATGATGTTATCAAGAGTTCCGGCTACCGTATCGGCCCGTTTGAAGTAGAAAGCGCCCTGATGACGCATCCGGCGGTTGTAGAATGTGCCATCACTGGTGTTCCGGACGAAATCCGCGGACAAGTGGTAAAAGCCACCATCGTACTGGCAAAGGACTACAAAGAAAAAGCCGGAGAAGCTTTGGTCAAAGAATTACAAGACCATGTCAAAAAAGTGACAGCTCCGTACAAATACCCACGTGTCGTCGAGTTCGTAGACGAACTGCCGAAGACGATCAGCGGCAAAATACGCCGAGTCGAAATCCGAGCAACCGACAATGAAAAGAAACACACAAAATAATGGTCAATTGCCAATCGTCGATTGGCAATTCAACCGTATTGCTATAAATCTGAAATCATTGTTTATCTTTGTAGGCAGAACAATTTTAAATGAGACATGATATGAGAAACTTCACTTGTGTACAGGATTTGGGCAACCTCAAGCAGGCGCTCGCCGAAGCTTTCGAGATTAAGAAAGACCGTTATCAGTTTACCGAGCTGGGCAAGAACAAAACGTTATTGATGATATTCTTCAACTCCAGCCTCCGGACCCGCCTCTCAACCCAGAAGGCAGCCATGAATTTAGGCATGAACACGATGGTACTCGACGTGAACCAGGGTGCCTGGAAACTGGAAACCGAACGCGGTGTGATTATGGATGGCGACAAACCTGAACATCTCTTAGAGGCGGTTCCGGTCATGGGATGCTATTGCGACGTGATCGGCGTACGTTCATTCGCTCGTTTTGAAAGCAAGGAAGATGATTACAACGAAAAGATATTGAATCAGTTCATTCAATACTCCGGCCGTCCGGTATTCAGTATGGAAGCGGCTACCCGCCATCCGTTGCAGAGTTTTGCCGACCTGATCACCATCGAAGAGTATAAGAAGACAGACCGTCCGAAGGTCGTCATGACTTGGGCTCCGCATCCTAAATCGCTTCCACAAGCTGTTCCGAACAGTTTTGCCGAATGGATGAACGCAACAGATTATGAATTCGTGATTACCCACCCGGAAGGCTACGAACTGGACCCGAAATTCGTCGCGGGCGCCCGTGTGGAATACAATCAGAAAAAGGCATTCGAAGGCGCGGACTTCATCTACGCTAAAAACTGGTCGGCTTATGCAGATCCCAATTACGGCAAAGTTCTTAACATGGACCGCAACTGGACTGTCGATTCCGAAAAGATGGCGCTGACCAATAATGCCTATTTCATGCACTGTCTGCCCGTCCGCCGCAACATGATCGTAACGGACGACGTAATCGAAAGCCCTCAAAGTATCGTAATTCCTGAAGCCGCCAACCGCGAAATCTCGGCACAGACGGTATTAAAGAAGATATTGATGGGATTGCAATAAGAATCCCATCAAATCCCGGTTACTCATTCCAATAACGTATACCCCTCTGCTTTCCTGCAACTTATTACCAAATTATTGTTTTATCATAAAGTATAAAACACAGGAGAGCATGGGGTTCAACATTGCAGACACAGGTAAGAAAAGGGTCGTTATCATTGGTGGGGGCTTTGGGGGATCAAAGCTTGCCAACAGACCTAAAGGTTGTAAATTCCAAACCGATACACTTGGCTACCTACCAATTATACGTCAATGTCACCCAAGTCACCTGCGCGTCGCGATTACGGATCTGGGTCATTTGCAAGTCTTTCGTATCGACGATCGTTGTTTCTTCGAGACCACCTAAAATATTATTGATACTCAGGTTGGCACGTAGCTTGCGGTTCATGAAATATTGAGAGATACCGGCATTGACACTGGAACGGTGCTCGATCTTTCCTTGAGGGGTAAGCTGGTCGGAAATGTAAAAGCCATCAAGTTGCAACTCCGTCGTCGGGGTGATACTAATGTTGACAGAACCTTTGATATCACCGCAAACCATCGACTTCTTTTCGTCATAACCAATCGTACGTCCATCAATCTCATCCCGGTAGATATCGCCGGATAAGCCAATCGACAAAATACGAACCGGCTGCCAGGTTCCGGACAGTTCAAAACCAAACGTCTGACTATGGCCGATATTCTCCTTTGTCCAGATCGTCCCGCTTGCACCCGCATTCTCCACCTTATCCATGATACGGTTCCTCTTATTCCGGTAATAAAAGCCCGGTGACAACCGGAAGACAGAAGTAGCATACGAATAAGACAATTCGATCGAATGGATCATTTCGTCTTTTAAATCCGGGTTACCTCTCCAAATATGCGTAGCATCGCTACGATCGGTAAACACATTCAGGTAACTACCATAAGGTCTGATTACGCGTTGCATGTAACTGAAAGCCAACTCCCCAACTTTATCCGTCTGGTAACCGAACTTCAAACGGGGGAAGAGGTGAAAACGGGAAGTACTCTTAACCATCGGGATCTTTTCAGGTACATCGTCAGTCTGATAACGCGTATCTATCTTTTGCCAGTTCAGTTCGCCTTGTACGCCTACTTCAGCATAGAAACTGCTCCACCTCTTTTCCAAAGCGGCCAGCAACAAATTCGTACGGCGATTAAAGTTATATTCATTTCCTTTTTGCAAGTCGGACTGCCACTCTCCGGCAGCCAGTTTATTCCCGAAAGCATGATAACTCTCATCTTTGAAACGCCCGATGTATCCTACCCGCAAGCGCCCATCATCGGCAAGAAGTTTGCCATAAACGGCAGACAGGTAATAATTATTCTTATTCTGATTGACATAATAGTTGTCCTCAGCGATAATCCTGCCCGTTTCCGGCTTCTCGTTCTTGTATTCGTTATCTTCGTCATACCCGAAATTATTGTAATTGAACACGACACTCAAACGATCCCGAGGAGTGTCGAAGGTGTGGTTCCAACGTGCTTCAGCAGCATACGCTTCCTGGTGCTGATCATTATAACGATGACGGAACATCACCGGTTGCAGATTTCCATCCACCAACTTACTGTTATGAATTTTCCCATAGCGGCTATAGTCCATCAGACTGTACAGACCGTAGACTGTAAGCAGATCATTAGCAGTCAAGTCGTATCCAATACTCAAATCAGCCAAATGCACATCAGGTCTGGCAGACGCATTATTGTTCATGACAGTCGTCCCAGCCTTATTCGTCGTCGATTTACTGAACGTACGTTTACGAAATTCGCGACGATAATTGTACTTTCCGACAATATGAAACTTACCCTGATGCAGATTCAGGATCGCACCGGCATCATAGCGTTCTTGAAATCCGGCTCCCAAGGTCAGGGTGAGCGGCGAATCACCGGCCGTATAAACTGCGGGCGATAAGTTCAGGATTCCCGCATCCCCATCCGGTACCAGTTCGACAGAAGGAGTTGCCGCCATCGATACCCTGCCAAAAAACAACGCTGGAAGTTGAATCAGCATATCCCCACTATATTCTTCCATCAACCCATAGGGCACTCCGTTTATCAACAGGCCGGGATTGCAGGAACCACGAAAAACAATTCCTCCCTCGATATCCGTCACAACGGAAGGCAACAGACGAAATACATCAGCTGCCGTCCCGGTTAGGCCACTCAGATTACTGTCCACCTGCAGGCGTTTCACTTCTCCGCCAGTCAGACCACCAAAGCGCTTTCCCTGAATTTCGATACTTTGCAACGAGACAGTTTTATCTACAGGAGTCTGTGAAAAAGCAAACAGACTCAGACTGGCAATAGCCGGAAGAAGTAATAGCGTTCGTTTCATATACATAAATTACATAGGTTTAAAAACAAAAAAGTCTGTATGTTACACACATACAGACTGTCCTCATCACTGATTGCTGAATGATTATTCAGCAGGAGCAGCTTCAGTTTCAGCCACCGGAACTTCAACAGCAGTTGAATCACCTTCAGCAACTGTAGCCTCTTCTGTTGTAGCTTCTTCAGCAGGAGCAACCACTTCTTCTATTGTAGCTTCTGTCTCAGTTTCTGCAACTTCTGTGTTCTCTGCTGATTTGTTGCCACAAGATACGAATGATACAGCTGCGATAACGGCAGCAAATGCGACTAACTTTTTCATTTTGTTTTTTTAATTTAAACGGTCTATAATATCTTCTTGTCTTAAAACGATGCAAATGTATGTATTAATCAAACATGTTGTACAACATAGTGTTCTTTTTTTTAAAATATTTTCCACACAGGTAACAATAAGCTGATTTACAGACCAAATAAATTAATCAATAGTTGCTATACAAATACCGCTTAATACTTTTCTTAGGCGTCTTTTCGAATTCTGTCGGATACAATTGCAGGGCGGATACAGCTTCGTAAGGAGCTAAAAGTTTGTTAAGTTCGATCCGGTTCTGCTCCATGATGATCGGAAGGTCTTCGTGCGAAACTCCCGTGCTGTCCACCGTATCATAATCCGGATAAACAAGTCCCACCAGCTTACCATTCTTTTCGATTATGATGCTTTCCATTACAAACGGCAGATTGTTCAGTTTCGATTCGATCTCTTCCGGATAAATATTCTGTCCGCTCGCTCCCAAGATCATCGTCTTGCTGCGACCACGGATATAGATACGGTTGTCAGCGTCAATTGTCCCCAGATCACCTGTACGCAGCCAACCGTCCTCCGTAAAGACTTTGGAAGTCGCTTCCTCGTTCTTATAATAGCCTTTCATCACATTTTCACCGCTTACTTGAATTTCCCCAACCTTATTATAGGGGTCTTCCGAGTCGATACGCACCTTCATGATACCCTTCAATATCCGGCCGCATGATCCGGGTACATATTCGTCATTATGGTCATAGCTGATCAGGGGGCCACATTCCGTCATACCGTAACCGATCGTGAACGGAAATTTGATCTTATAAAGGAAGTTCGTCACCTCTTCATTCATGGCAGCCCCTCCCACGATCACTTCACGAAAACGTCCTCCGAAAGCATCAACCAGCTTCTTTCGGATCTGTGCATAGATACGGGAGTCCAGCAACGGGATATTCAATGCCACCTTCATCGTCGTCTTGCTGAGTTGCGGCAGGATCATCTTCTTATAAATCTTCTCCAAGATCAACGGAACCGTCAGGATCAGATTTGGTTTCACTTCTTCGAAGGCTTTCAACAAAATTTTGGGAGAAGGCACTTTACCCAACAGGTAGACATGCGCCCCGACAGCCATCGGTACCAAGAAATTGAACGCGCAACTATAGGCATGCGACAACGGCAAGAAACAGAGTTCGCGTTCCCCCCTGTACAACACGCCAAGCTCAATGCCGTACATCACATTGCCCGCCAGGTTGTTTCCCGTAAGCATGACACCTTTGCTAAATCCAGTCGTGCCGGAAGTATAGTTCAACAAGACCACTTTGTCGTTATCCAGTTCCGCATATTTGATATCGTCCTTGCCGAAACCGTCCGGGTACTTCTCCGCCATCTTCTCATCCATCCCTTTCAAGAGCTTCTGAATGCTTTCACCATCGCGCTGATGCAGGCAGCGGAAATCGGACAGCGAAAAAACACCACGCACGTCCTCGATCATCTCTTCTTCCAACGTATCCCAAATACGGTCGCTGACAAAAAGGAAAACCGATTCAGAGTGATTGATAATATGGTGTACATCATTCGGACTGAAGTCCTGCAAAATTGGTACTATAATTGCCCCGTACGTCACAGCAGCCATGTAAACAATACACCAGCGAGCACTATCTTTTCCGATCAGAGCAATCTTATCCCCCCGCCGTATCCGGCATTCTTCAAATAGGATGTGGATACGGGCAATCTCCTTAGCCACATCGGCGAAAGAAAAAGTCGTCCCTTTGCTGTAATCCGTCAGGGCAGGCAGTTCCCAGTTTTTCTTGAAACTTCCCTCATATATTTTGATAAAATTCTCTTGTATCATAATTGCACACTGTATTATAATTTGCGCAAAAATACAGACTATCCGACAAATACACAACAGATAGCCAGAGTTTAACCCTTACAACAAAATATAAGGGAAATGCATCCCCACTACAAGAAAACTTATCTGCATAGGCATAAATAAAGATAAGAATGCCTACTAATTCTATAATCAGTGACTGTGATTATATAATCAGTGGCAGCAATTATATAATCAGTGCCAGTGACTATGTAATCGCTGCCACCGATTACAGAATTAGTAGGTATTTAAGAAAGATTCATTCGGAACGAAAAAAGTTTTTCTCTTCATAGAAGTAAGAAACTGTTATTGTTGAATTGGGTGCGGTTGCCCTAAAATGATGATCTATGACTCCCCAACAAACAAAATTTTCCCTATCTTTCGGCAGTCTAATAATATGATAATAGCATGATTATAGTATGAACCTAAAAGTATTCATAATAACAGGGATGTGTATACTGAGATGCCCTCCTATATGTGCACAAGGGGCAGAGGCGAACGACACCGTATCCCATCATCCACCCACTCACGAGGTCGGTATCGACTTCCGCCCCGTCTATATCATCCCCACCAATGAGTTCTTTGCCGGCGAGAATGCGACATGGCAACCTTTGCGTAAGTCCGTATCAGCGCACCTGAAATACTCTTTCCGGTTTCATCCTGAATCGCGTAACGGGAAATTATATCCGCACACCTACCAGGGAATCGGCATTTCATACCATTCTTTCTTTGACAAGGCCGAGGTCGGGACTCCTGTTTCGGTATATGCCTTCCAAGGGTCACGCATAGCCCGGCTCTCCTCCCGTCTGTCACTGGATTACGAATGGAACTTCGGAGCCTCCTTCGGATGGAAAAAGTATCATCCGGAAACCAATGCCTACAATTATGTCGTAGGGTCGAAGATCAATGCCTATATCAATTTGGGATTTCTGCTGGACTGGCAACTGGCGATGGGATGGCGGCTGACGGCAGGCATCGACCTAAGCCATTTCTCCAACGGAAACACCCAGTACCCCAATGCAGGTGTCAATACCGTCGGGGGCAAGATAGGCATAGTGCACACCTTCGGAGAAAATGCGGGGACAGTAATGTCCGACAGGCTAACCACACAACGCATCAAACCGCACATCAGCTACGACATCGTTTTATACGGCGCCTCGAAACGGAAAGGGGTTATCAAGCCAGATGAAGCCTACCTGGCCCCCGGTTCGTTCGGTGTATTGGGATTTAATTTCAATCCCATGTATAACTTCCACAAATATTTCCGTGCCGGAGCATCGCTCGACGTACAATATGACGAAAGTGCCAACATCAAGGAATACGAGGCCGACTATAACGACCGGGCCGAACATCAGTTTTACCGTCCGCCATTCAAAGAACAATTAGCCATCGGGCTATCCGTACGAGGCGAACTGGTCATGCCGATCTTCACAATCAACGTAGGCATAGGCTACAATGTTTACCACAAATGCACCGACACACAAGGGATGTACCAAATCCTGGCATTGAAAACATCCATCACACGCGACCTGTTCCTGCACGCAGGATACCAGTTGAGCAAATTCAAAGACCCCAACAACTTGATGTTAGGGATAGGCTACCGGTTCCACAATAAACGATAAGAATATACTATGTCCAAACATTTTCGCTAAATTTGCGCGATAATTAAAAGACAATGATTGATAAGACTGTTTTTGAGAATAAGATAGCCGCATACTATACCTTAGGATGTAAGTTGAATTTCGCCGAAACTTCGACCATAGGGAAAATCCTTGCCGGACAGGGCGTACGCAAAGCACGTCCGAGTGAAAAGGCTGATATTTGCGTCGTCAACACCTGCTCTGTGACAGAACTTGCCGACAAGAAATGCCGCCAGGCAATCCGCCGGATCGGCAAACAACACCCGGGGGCGTTCATCGTCGTGACCGGTTGCTACGCCCAGTTGAAGCCGGAAGAGGTTTCGCATATCGAAGGAGTCGACCTCGTCTTGGGCGCCGAGCAGAAGTTAGATATACTCATGTATTTAGACGACTTGAAAAAGAAAGAAGAGGGAGGTACCATAATCGCTTCCCAGACGAAAGATATCCGTTCCTTCTCCCCCTCCTGCTCGGCAGACGACCGCACGCGCCATTTCCTGAAAGTACAGGACGGGTGCGATTACTTCTGCTCCTATTGCACCATCCCCTTTGCCCGCGGACGTAGCCGCAACGGGACGATCGCCAGCATGGTAAAACAGGCCGAAGAGGTCGCCGCAAGTGGGGGGAAAGAGATTGTATTGACAGGTGTCAATATCGGCGACTTCGGGAAGAGTACCGGGGAGACGTTTATCGATCTGATCCGGGTACTCGACGAGGTGGAAGGGATCGTCCGCTACCGCATCTCATCCATCGAACCGAATCTGATCACAGACGAAGCGATCGATTTTGTGGCACATAGCAAACGTTTCGCTCCCCATTTCCATATCCCGTTGCAGAGCGGAAGCGACGATGTACTGAAACTCATGCGCCGTCGTTACGACACTACCCTATTCCGGCATAAAATCGAAAAGATCAAAGAGGTCATGCCACACGCCTTTATCGGCGTCGATGTGATTGTCGGTACGCGAGGCGAAACGGATACCTATTTCGAAGATGCACGCACTTTTATCGAAAGCCTGGACATCACCCAACTGCACGTGTTCAGCTATTCGGAACGGCCGGGCACACAGGCACTCAAGATCGATTACGTCGTCGACCCGAAAACCAAGCATGCCCGTAGCCAGCAATTGTTGGACATATCCGACCGTAAGCTCCATACCTTCTACGAAACCCATATCGGTAAGCAGGCGAATGTCTTGTTTGAACAAACACGCAAAGGGGGTATGATGCACGGCTTCACCGAAAATTATATAAAGGTGGAAATTCCTTACGACAGGTCACTGGTAAATGAGACCCGGCAGGTCACGTTAGGCGATTGGAACGAAGACAAAACAGCGTTAGTAGTAAAGATTATTGAATAAAATCATCATGTGGAATAAAATACAATATGCGCTTATCTACAGCTGGGTAAAGGTCCATGCACTTTTGCCGATGTGGGCGCTATATATATTATCGGATATCCTCTATGTGCTGATTTATAAGATCATCAGATACAGAGTGAAGGTCGTCAGGCAAAATATGAAAGCCTCTTTCCCTGAGAAATCGGAGCCCGAACTGCACCGGCTGGAACGCGAGTTCTACCACCATTTCGCCGACTATGTGGTCGAAACAATCAAGCTCGCCCACATCTCCCTCGAGGAATTGCAACGCCGGGCTTTCCTGAAAAACCCCGAACTGGTAGACAAGCTGATGGAAAAAGGACATACCTGTTTTATCCTTCTGATGGGACATTACGGCAACTGGGAATGGTTTTCCGGCTCTACCTCCCGTTTCCAGGACTCCCGCATTTACCAGATATACCGACCGCTCAGCAACCAGGCTTTCGACCACCTGTTCATCAACTTACGAACGAAATTCGGTTCCTTCGGAATCAAAAAACAGGATACTGTGCGCGATGTCATCACCCTGAAGAAAAACAAAACCCGCTGTGTCGTGATCTTTATCGCCGACCAGACACCGAGCCGGAACAACCTGCACTATTGGACGAACTTCCTGAACCAGGATTCCTCCATCCTGACCGGTCCAGAACGCCTTGCCCGCAAACTGGATTTACCGGTCATTTTCCTCGATACGAAGCAGGTGAAACGCGGCTACTATACCGTAGATATGAAACTGGTGACCGAGACTCCCAAAGAGACGCCCGAAAACTGGATTACCGAACAATATACCCGTCTGATGGAAAAATGTATCTTGCGCAATCCGTCGGGCTGGCTTTGGACACATAAGAGATGGAAACATAAGAGAGTTGAAAGTTAAATTACACAAAAAAGAACACACAATATGAAAACAAACGAAAACTTTCAACTTTCAACTTTCAACTTTCAACTAAACAAACGCCTTGCCGTCGTTATCCTCAACTGGAACGGCCGGGCACTGATGGAAGAATACTTGCCCTCCGTTGTCGCTTACACACCCGACAAATGGGCGGATGTAATCGTTGCTGACAACGGCTCTACTGACGATTCCATCGAGATGCTGAAAGCAAAGTTCCCTACGGTCGGTATCATCCGGCTGGACAAGAATTACGGTTTTGCCGAAGGGTATAACCAGGCATTGAAGCACATCGGGCACGAATACACGGTCTTGCTCAACAGCGATGTCGAAGTCACTCCGGGATGGCTGGATGCACCTGTCGCCGCGATGGATACCGACAAAACCATTGCCGGAGTTCAGCCCAAGATACGTGCCCTGCGAAACAAGGAATATTTCGAGTATGCCGGAGCGGCAGGGGGATATATGGACCGGTACGGCTATCCGTATTGCCGCGGACGTGTCCTGCATGTCGTAGAAAAAGATACCGGACAATATGACACGCCTGCCGACCTACTTTGGGCCACAGGAGCCTGTCTGTTCGTCCAAACGGCGGTCTACAAAGAGGTCGGAGGTCTCGATGCCGGTTTCTTTGCCCACCAAGAAGAAATCGATATGTGCTGGCGACTACGTTCACGTGGCTACCGGCTAGTCTGTACGCCGTCGTCGGTCGTGTACCATGTGGGAGGTGCTACACTAAATGTCGAGAGTCCGCGTAAGACGTTCCTCAACTTCCGCAACAACCTGCTGATGTTATATAAGAATTTACCGGAAAAAGATCTGAAACATGTGATGCGTGCACGTTTCTGGCTGGACTATATTGCCGCCGCCAAGTTTCTGCTGACCGGCCATTATCCGAACGCCCGTGCCGTGTATGAGGCTCGGAAAGCATTCCATGAACTAAAACCGTCTTACGAACTGGTCCGCCGTGAGAATCTTGCCAAAACAAAACTTTCCGACATCCCGGAATTACGAAAAAGGAGCCTGATCATAGACTTCTATTTACAAAGGAAAAAGAAATTTACGGAGCTGTAAGCAGAGAGGTTAAAGGTTCGAGTGCTGCAAAATGTCGATCATGATTGGCTTGAAACCACTCACGAAACACTCTACGGCGATCACCATCAAGATCAATCCCATCAGGCGCATCATGACGTTATTGCCCGTCTCGCCCATGTAGCGATTCAGACGTGTAGAAGCACGGAGGATCAGGTAGGTGATAAAATAGATCAGTCCGATCGTCCCGATCAGGATACACTTCTTTGCCAATGTCACGGCATCGTCCATCAGCATCAAGGCATTAGCGATCGCACCGGGTCCGCAGAGCATCGGGATGGCAAGGGGCGTAATGGAAATATCGTTCACATACATCTTCACCTCCTCCTCTTTCAGCTTAGCTTTCGCATAACGCGCCTGCAACATGTCGAAACCGATCGTGAAGATGATAATGCCACCCGCAATACGGAACCCGTTTGTCGAAATACCGAAGAACTTGAACAAGAACTGCCCGGAGAAAGTGAAAACCATCAGCGTCAGGAACGACACAATTGTGGCGCGGCGGACAATGGCACGACGCTGCTCCTCGCTCATGCCATTCGTCATGGTCAAAAAGACAGGCATCGTACCTAACGGATTTGTCAGCGTAAAAAACGAGGTAAAACATAATAGAAAGAAAGGTAACAACGAATCCATGATAATACTATATTTTAAATTATTAATGAATAACCTGCCAACAAGATAATATTCCTATCATACACCCGGCCGGGTTGAAACGGCGGAAAGAGGCACAATCCGAACGCCAGGGGATGAAGTTTAACACTTCTTTCCCATCGACCGAAACGATATTGCGTTTAATATTTAGTAAGTTCTTTAAGCAACTGCTTCTGCCCGGCAGACCTGTCGCCATACACACAAGGACCCGTCACACAACCGCCTTCGCAGGCCATCACTTCGATGAACTGCCCCGGAGCCTTGCCCGTTTTGGCATATGCACGCAACAAAGCAACGTTCTTCTTCGTAAGGTTAGCGACCTGAATCGTGTTGAGGTTAGCGACCTGGTCTTCTTTCAGATACACCTTCACAGCATTGATCACGCCTCCGGTCTGGGCAAATCCATGCGCCTCACGTACAGCATTGAACAAGACGGAGAACGGTTGTGCCTCTTCCACCTTTATATCCATTCCGGTCAGCACCGATCCTATTTCTTCGAACGTAAGCGTGAAATCCACACACGGATCCATCTTCACCTCTTTCCGCTTCGCCACGCACGGGCCGACGAACACGATCTTAGCATCCGGATATTTCTCCTTCACGATCCGGGCGGTGTAGTACATCGGCGAACCGGTAGTCGAAATATATTTCTTCAAGTCAGGGATATGCTTCTCGGCAAGTTGTATATAAGAAGGACAACAACTGGTCGTCATGAATGGTTGACCTTCCGCCAACTTTTCTTTCAGTTCTTCTGCTTCGCGGCGAGTCGTCTCCATCGCTCCCTGCGCCACCTCGACAACTTCGAGGAAGCCCAGCGATTTGATGGCACCATAGACCTTCTCTACCGGAGCTGCGAACTGGGCCAGGATAGACGGGGCGACAATAGCCACCATCGGCTCTTTGTTGCGCAGACGTTGCAGGATGTCGAACACCTGTGATATCTCGAAGATCGCCCCGAAAGGACAGGCATTCACGCATTTGCCGCAATAGATACATTTGGATTCGTCGATATGTTCCACTCCGTACTCGTCCTTGCTGATCGCCTTCACCGGGCAAACTTCCTCACAAGGGATCGGGATATACACGATGGCATGATAAGGGCAGTTCTGGTGACATTTGCCGCAACTGATGCAGGTATCATGGTCGATCTCCGCCTGCCCGTTCTTTTTGAAACGGATCGCATCTTTCGGGCAGTTCATATAGCAGCTTCGGGCCACACATCCACGGCAAAGGTTCGTAATCTCATAGTTCACCTGCACACAGGACGAACAGGCTTCATCCACCACACACATCAAGTTCTCTTTCTTGTTTTCCGAACGCAGCAACGCTTGTTTGGCGTATTCAGACAAAGGTGTCAGCTCGTCGACCTCATCCTGCATATCGAATCCGAGCAGCGGCAGTGTCTTGTATTTCCACACAGCCCGCTCCTTGTGCACACAGCAACGGCCGATGACTTTCGACTTACGAGGACTCAACTCGATAGGCAACCGGTCTATCTCTTCGAGCAGACGGTTCTCCTTCCAAAGTTTCACTAACTTCGCCAGCAATCTGTGGCGGACAATCATTACGTTGTTGGTAAGTGCCATGGTGAATATATTATTTGTGCTTTATCTGGTTACAAAGATACATCACATAGTCCCTCTTTCAAAAAAACAGGACGGGCTAAGTGGTAAAAATTGGTTAAAAATAACTTTTTTACATACAAAGCATAGTTTCCGTACTCAGAAAGCGATGTTTTTCGCTTGGCGTGACAATTGATTTTCAATTAGGGTAACCACACCGAAATCATAAAGTGCCCATCTGCTTTTACAACCGATACGGACAAATATATATAAGTGTTTTTACAAGAACAACCCTCATACCATCACAATCTCCCATATACTACTATAACACAACGCATCACATTCATGATAGTTACCGTCTTATAGTATCATTCATCTATCATAACTATCATGGTTAAAAAATAATAACACACTGTATATCAATCTACGACAAAAAACAAAGAACGATCAGGAATAGGTGCAGAATATGTAAAACGGCTTCTTTTTTCATCAAGACAAGCATTTCTTTTGCCAAAAACAACTTGGATAGCCACTCGAGATCCGGGTGTAAGAGGTATGGACATCCGGATGTGGGAGAGATACACACCCGGATGTAGGAGAGGTGCAGACCCGGATCTTCGTGGATTCCTGCCGGAGATGCAGAGATGTTTATCTGCCATGTCAGGGACACTTTTATGCCCTGTTTTTACATCTTATCCGACAGAAAAGGGCATTTCTTACAAATAGCCTCATTTTTGATGCGGTCATCCTGATTTTCAAGGGTAAGTCTCGTCAAGAATGATCGAAGCGCTATGAATATCGCCTCCAAAGGGCGGGTTCAGTTTGGAGAGTTTCAACTCGATAGCTGCCAGCTGGGGAAAACGCTCCTTCAGGGCATACAAGATCCGTCCTGCCGCATGCTCGATCAGTTTGGAAGGGATATCCATCTGCTCTTTTACAACCTCATAAACAGCGGCATAGTTGATCGTATCGTCCAGTTCATCACTTCTTACGGCCTGTTCCAAAGGTGCCGTAAGGATCAGGTTCACAACAAAATTATTCCCTACCTTTGTTTCCTGCGGCATTACACCGTGATAGGCATAGAATCTCATTTCCTTCAGTTCTATTCTTGTTGTCATAATTCGTTATTTTATCTGTAAATGTAAATAAAGTAAACCTTTCTACAAAAAAATAGTCTTATATTTGCGATATACGAGGGTGAGTCCCATGAATACCGATATTTGACACACCTTCAACAAACAATACGAAACATGATGGGAATAAAGCAAAAAGAAGAAAACACGAATGGCGGCCTGCATAATACCCTCGCCGCCGGCACAACCGTAAAAGGCGACATCGTGACGGAAACAGACTTCCGACTGGATGGAAAAATAGAAGGAAATGTGAGTTGCAACGGTAAAATCGTGATCGGCCCGAAAGGGAATGTCACAGGAAACATCGTTTCTACAAATGCCGAAATATTAGGAGAAGTGGAAGGTTCCATACACGTCAGTGCCAAACTTGTCCTAAAAGCGACCGCCGTCATCAAAGGCGATATATTCGCCCAAACACTGGAAATCGAACCGAATGCCCGCTTCAACGGGGTTTGCAAGATGTCAGGGGAAAAATAACGACAATTTCTTTTTCCAATACATAAATAAAGCCACAGAAGCAGGGAGTTTTCCTCTCCACAACTCTATGGCTTTTTATTTTATATCCGGACAATCCCTCTCAGCGCAACAAAACTTTCACACATGTCCCATCTTCCAAGACAACAATATAGATGCCCTCAGACAGGCCGGTTATTTCGCTATAGCCATCCGATAGACAAGCGGAGCGAACCGTCTGCCCAGCAATATTGACTACGCGTACTTTCATCGATTCGGATGTCGTGATACAGATACGCCCATCGACCGCCTGTATGTGGTTTTCTCCCGTCACTATGATTTCCGTAGCCGTCGGATCATCGCCGAGAGAGACTTCCACGACCGAACTGCTATCGAATGTCGGAACAGACAACTTATCGCCCGCGAGGTTCGCCTTGCCGTCCCAAGGGAAGTCTTCGCCATTATTCGGGTCAGTGAAGAGCTTTTCGTTGATGGTAGTCACGAAGTCAGCAGCCGAGAGTGCCTTAGCAAGCATACCGGAGCCAGTACCTTCCAGATAATAGCAGTCGATAATGGGGAGCGGCTCTTCCTCTCCAGAGCGAAGGAGGCTTTCACTATAATCTTCACCCGAAATCGCGCCACCGGTCACTTTGCCCATATTGTAGCAGTTATAGACGCTCGCATCGCTACCGATATATCCGGTGATGCCACCTGCCATACCTGCCGGATCAATGACCGTCCCGGCGTTATAGCAGTTCGAGACGCTACTGATTTTGCGCATACCACCGGTCAGTCCACCGATGCTTCCTTCTTCCGTCCCAGTGACAGTAGCGGTGCTAAAGCAGTTCTCAATGCGCCCGTAGCTGAGCATCCCGCTGATGGCACCGGTATATTCCTGCCCGTCATCGGCTCTGGAGGTGACCGTGCCACCGACTATACCGAGGTTCTTCACCACACCCCAAGCGACATAGCCGAACAGCCCGTACGACTGCCTCCCGTCGATCGGCTGGACGTTCAGTCCCTTGATGACATGTCCCTGCCCATCGAAGTAGCCTCCAAAACGGATTTCATCAGACTCCTCACCATTGTTATACTCACCGATCGGCGTCCAAGATTCGCCACCGAGATCGATGTCGGCCATCAGTTTGGCGTTGAGCCGGACAATCGTTTCGTCATCCATGTTAATCTTACCGTCACCATTAGTGTCCACTTGTTTGTGCTCGGAAGCATTCACCTGGTCCCGAAACCATTTCAGATGTTCCGCATTCTCTATCAAGTAATACCCATTCTCGTCCTGCGAGGGTTGAGTTTGCCCGAAGGCCGAAAAAGTCGACACCATAAATAAAGCAAAACAATAAAAGTAAAGTTTGTTCATCATATATTATAAAGTTTAAATTATATTCGGTTTGTACCAATTATATATTTCTTCCGTACACATTATAATTAAGGAATAGATAGCCGGCTTTTTTCGAGGCGCCGGCTATCCCCTTCATATATGAAGGGAGCTACAGATACTTTTTTCGTTTAAACCAACCTTTATACCTTGCAATGAGACAAATATATATAAAAAACAACAGAGGAGCACTCTATTTCTTTATTTTTTCAGAAAATAGTGTGCCCCTCCACAGATATATAACGGCAGATTGCCTATTTTCTTCCTGAACCCTTAATCAGTTCCGTAATCTTGTTATTCAGACTATCTGCCTCGATCAGTTTCTCCAACGTGATGTGCATCCTGTAGCGCCAGTAGTGGTTTGAATCGGACGGGACATTGATGCGTTCCGCTTCGTAGTCTTTCCGCTTGACGGAGTCGTCCATTGCAAACCAGTCCTGCATAGGGATAATGGTCAGCATCGAGGTGGTTGCCAGATGGTTGGAAACGATCTGTGTCGCCAAATCTGCCGTACATTCTTCCGGAGCATCACCGGTATGCCCCAATACATTGTTATAATAACGCTGTGTCTTGGCACGGTCCTCTTTCCACCAGCTACGAAGCGGTGTCATATCGTGGGTGGATGTCGTACAAACCGAATGATAAGGCAGGTTATACAAGTCCGAGAATTCGCGTTGCGGAGTCTTGGGCATACGTTCTATTTCCAGACTGAATATCTGCAACTTGTTCATCACATCGGGAACGGATTCCGGAATCATCCCCAAATCTTCGCCGCACACCAGCATGTCCGTGCTACCAACCAACGGGGTCAGGCGGCTAAAGGCTTGCACCTTCCAGAATTCGTTATGACGGTGATAGAAAAAATTCCAATATAGCTGGTCGAAAGCATATCGGTCGGAAGCACTCAACTCGCGATACAAATAGGACTGGCTGGCCGAAATACGAGGGTGGAACTTATCCGGTTCACGCGGATCGCGCAGGAACAGCACTTCATTGGCGATGGCAAACAGTCCTTTCTTTATCCGAAGGGATACCTCGTCCGTCTTTCCGGCAAACAGAGCTTCCACCTTGCGTTGCGTATCACAATAAGGTTTCAACACAAAATGCCGTGATGACGCCTGGGCCAGGAACGTACCTATCACCTCTTCCGTCCGGTCACCAAACAATTCGGGCAAAAACTCACGGTTAATATGCGGAGTAGTCAAGCGGGCTTCATCAAAACCCAAGCCATACTGTTCGATTTCATTCGGGGTAAGCGGCAAAGCGGGGTTAAAATGCCCGCAAAGTCCCTGAACATAATCCAACGGCACTTCCCAGATACGGAAAAAGCCTAAGATATGATCGATACGGAAGCAATCGAAATAGTCTTCCAGCTTGCCGAAACGTTTCCTCCACCAAGAAAAATTATCTTTCTCCATCGTATCCCAATTATAAGTCGGGAATCCCCAGTTCTGACCGTTTACGGAGAAATCGTCGGGCGGAGCACCAGCCTGACCATTCATATTGAAATATTTTGGTTCCATCCAAGCCTCGACACTCGTACGGTTCACCCCTATAGGCAAATCGCCTTTCAACACGATCCCGTTTTTGCGGGCATAATCGGAAACACCCTTAAACTGCGTATGCAAGATGTATTGCAGGAAATACAGGAACGATATTTCCGGATATGCCTTGCCCTCCACGGAACAAAGTTCACGGATGTTATTCTTGTCGAATACGGAGTTTTCCTTCCATTGTGTAAAGTCGGAAGTCCGGTACGTGTCACGCAGGTAACAATAGGCGGCATAGGGCATCAGCCAAGACTCGTTCTGTGCGAAAAACTCCTGATATTCGGGAGTGGACAAAATCGCTTTCCCCTCCTGCCTGAAGTATTCCCGGCAATATTCCAGTTTATATCGAACTACCTGCTCGTAATCGACGGCATCCAAGCCATTCAACTCAACCTGTTTCCGGGCGAAAAAGGCTGCCTTTTCCGAATCGGCCAATTCTCCCAGATCGGGCAAGCTGATATACATCGGATGAAGAGCATAAATTGAAATAGCGCTATAAGGATACGAATCGGTACGGGTATGCGTCGTCGTCGTATCATTCATAGGAAGTACCTGAATAATACGTTGGCGCGTTTTTCTGGCCCAATCCACCAAGATGCGCAAATCCCCCAGGTCGCCGACTCCGAAACTCTTTTCCGAACGTAAAGAAAAGACCGGAATCACCGAACCGGCACACCGCCACAAAGGCAAATTATCACGAAAATAAAGACCCGAAACGATCGCCGTCTCTCCCACCTGTTGCGGAGGCAGATTCAAGACACGGTTCTCATCTTCTTCCCAATATAAAGGTTGTTGCTGGTCATCGCAGATCAGAAACTTATATTCCAACGGGTAGGTAATCTCACCCGCGTCCAAATCTATATGCCAGACAGGAAAGGTGTCGCAACTCAATATCAACGCTTTATCAGGATGCCAATTACCCAAGCACTCCTGATTTCCGGTGATAGCCACACGCTGGTTCTTTTCGACACGCGGGACAGATATCTTGATCGTAAGCCTCTTACCGCTCTTTACCACCCGTTCATGCGTATTACACGGATGTGCAAACAGGCTTTTAGTAAACGCAGAGGAATAAAAGGCCAGATTGGCAGGACGAACCTGCCAATAATCATATAACGTATATTGATCTGCCTGACCGATAAAGAATACCTGATGGTTCTTTTCCCATTCCTCGAATATCTGCCTATCGTTTACACTCAGGAAATATCTGTATTCTATATCCTTGACCGGGGAGGTCACTTCCAACTCAAGCTGCCAGTTTCCATCCCCCTTATAACTCATTTCTTTTGCCAAAGCCGGCTCCCAGGAACCCAACTCAGGAATCGACCCTACAACACATAACTTCTGCCCCCAAACGGTATGGAAGTTGATATTAAAGGTGACTTTCATGGTATTTTTTATTTTTTCATCCGCATCTTGAAGCACCACAATTAGTACAGATCAGACAGCCTTCCTGGTAGACCAATGTTTCATGTCCACAATTCGGACATTTCTGCCCTTTTGCCTCCGTACCGTTCGGCAAATATTTCTTCAAAGCGCGTTCCACACCGTTCTTCCAGGTGTTGATAGATTCGTTATTCAACTCCATGCCTTGAACGAGCTTGATCACCTGGTCGATCGGCATACCGTAACGCAAGACACCAGAGATCAGTTTAGCATAGTTCCAAAACTCCGGATCAAACTTACCATCCAGACCTTCGATCGTCATCTTGTAACCACGCTTATTCTTGAACTGGAAATCGTAATGCTTCTGACCGTCCTCATCATAGCTCTTGATAATACTACCTTTCGATACGTTCTTTGGCAACATGATACCCTCTTCGTCATCGGCAAGACCGGTAAAAATTTCATACGGGCGACCATTCAGCAAACCGACAAATGCGATCCACTTCTCACGGTTGTTCTGGAACTTCACCACATCAGCTTCCAATTCGCGCGGACGGGTAGCTACGATAACTGGCGGCTGCATACAATTGCAATCCTCTTTTTTCTTCTTCTTGTTATCCGTAGACAACAATACACCTGAACGGGAACCGTCACGGTAAACCGTACAGCCCTTGCAACCACACCTCCAGGCTTCCACATACAGGGAGTTCACAAGATCTTCCGTCACATCAGCCGGCAGGTTGATTGTCACGCTGATGGAGTGGTCCACCCACTTCTGGATACGTCCCTGCATACGGACTTTCTGCAACCAATCTACATCGTTTGACGTTGCTTTATAGTAAGGAGACTTAGCGACCAATTCTTCCACTTCTTCCTGTGTATATTTCTTGGAAGCAGAGAAGCCGTTAGCCAACATCCAGGTTACGAATTTATGATGGAATACGATATATTCTTCGAATGCGTCACCCGTTTCGTCTACAAAGTCAACACGAACTTCCGCATCGTTCGGGTTCACCTTACGGCGGCGGCGGTATACGGGCAGGAATACCGGTTCGATACCCGAAGTAGTCTGTGTCATCAAACTGGTCGTTCCGGTCGGTGCGATTGTCAGACAAGCGATATTACGACGACCGTATTTCACCATGTCGTCATACAGCTCCGGATCAGCTTCACGCAGACGGTTAATAAACGGATTCTTCTCTTCACGCTTTGCATCATAGATATCGAATGCACCACGTTCTTTGGCCATCTCCACAGAAGAACGATAGGCCGCCAGTGCCAACATTTTCTGTACCTTCTCGGCAAATACCGTCGCTTCTTCCGTGCCGTAGCGTAATCCTAAAGCGGCAATCATATCGCCTTCGGCAGTGATGCCCACACCGGTACGACGTCCCTGCAAAGTCTTTTTCTGGATCTTCTCCCACAGGTGACGTTCGCTCTGTTTCACTTCCAATGATTCGGGATCGGCATCGATCTTCTCCAGGATCTTTTCAATCTTTTCTGATTCCAGGTCGATGATATCGTCCATAATGCGTTGTGCCAAGATAACATGCTTCCGGAACAGGTCAAAATCGAAATAAGCCTCTTTTGTGAAAGGATTGACAACATACGAATATAAGTTGATCGCCAACAGGCGGCAGCTATCATACGGACACAGAGGAATTTCACCGCAAGGGTTGGTTGAAACCGTACGGAATCCGAGATCTGCATACGAATCGGGAACAGACTCTTTCAAAATCGTATCCCAGAAAAGCACGCCTGGTTCAGCCGACTTCCATGCATTATGAATGATTTTCTTCCAAAGTTCGGCCGCATTGATTTCCTTCACATTTGCGGGTTCCGATGAATCGATCGGATATTGTTGTTTATAAGGAGTTCCGTTGACTACGGCCTGCATAAATTCATCATCGATCTTCACAGAGACGTTAGCCCCTGTTACCTTCCCTTCCGTCATCTTGGCATCGATAAACGATTCTGAATCCGGATGCTTGATAGAAACACTAAGCATCAAGGCACCACGACGGCCATCCTGGGCCACTTCGCGGGTTGAATTTGAGTAACGTTCCATGAAAGGAACCAATCCGGTCGATGTCAACGCCGAGTTCTTAACAGGAGATCCTTTCGGACGAATATGTGATAAATCGTGACCAACACCGCCACGACGTTTCATCAACTGCACTTGTTCCTCATCAATTCGAATAATCGCACCATATGAATCGGCATCTCCATCCAATCCGATTACAAAACAGTTAGAGAGTGAGGCAATTTGAAAATCATTGCCAATTCCCGTCATCGGGCTTCCTTGCGGCACGATGTAACGGAAATGATCAAACAGGTTAAAAAGTTCCTCCTCCGACAACGGGTTGGGATACTTCTTTTCTACACGGGCAATTTCACTTGCCAAACGATGATGCATATCTACGGGAGACTCCTCATAGATATTCCCGAATGCATCCTTCAAGGCATACTTATTTACCCATACTTTTGCGGCCAATTCGTCGCCGGTAAAGTAGTCCAGTGAAGCTTTAAAGGCTTCATCGAAGGTGTAAGTTTTACGATTCACGATTGTTTTTAGTTTTATGATGTGCAAGTTTAAGCATAGTTTACGGATTAGCCAAATTATTCAACAAAGAAAATATACATTGTTGACAAGTTTCCCTTTTCACAAATAAACCATATTATTTATCAACAGCTTATCCATTCTTCGGGTTTAAAAAGTTTTCCAAAAAGAAAACCGGCCACACAACATGGTTTTCCCAAAACAGAAAAAGGACACAACCCTGAGGCGCATCCTTTCATATAAATATCTCATTAAATCAAGCTTTGAGCAAAGCCTCGATCTCTTCTACCGAAGAACGGAAAGATTTATTCGTTTCGATCTGATCCCTTACCGTCTTGCAGGCATGCAGAACAGTTGCATGGTCACGCTTTCCGACGATCTTCCCGATATGAGAAAAAGAACTGTCGGTATACTTCTTCGCCAAGTACATCGTAACCTGACGTGCCTGCACGATTTCCCGCTTGCGCGAGTTGGTCTGGATAGCGGCCAGTTCCAGGTTATAGTATTTACAGACTACATCCTGAATTGATTCCACAGACACTTGCTTCTTTTCCAATTTCACGACACGGCTCACCACCTGCTTAGTCAAAGGCAGGTCGATCATCCGGTTGAACGCCGTAGAATAAGCCAGTAAGGATGCAACGATACCTTCCACATCGCGTACATTCTCCGTCACATTACTTGCTATAAAATTGAACACATCATCCGGAATCACCACACCATCGTGACTGATCTTATTTTTCAGGATTTTCTTACGCAAATCCAGATCCGGGCGATCCAACTCTGCCGTCAACCCCCATTTCAAGCGGGTGATCAAACGTTCCTCCATTCCCTGCAAATCGACAGGAGCTTTATCGGAAGTCAGGATCAATTGTTTGCCCAGTAAATGCAAGTGATTGAATATATGGAAAAATGTATTCTGTGTCTTATCTTTCCCGATCAGTTCTTGGATATCGTCCAAAATCAACACATCCACTCCCTGATAGAAATACATGAAATCGTTTGTCGTATTTTTCCGGATAGCTTCCGTATATTGTACGGTAAAAAGATGGGCTGATATATACAACACTTTCTTTTCCGGGTGAATTTCCTGAATTCGGTTACCAATCGCATGGCATAAGTGGGTTTTTCCCACACCGGATGCCCCGAACACAAACATCGGGTTAAAGGTCTTTCCCGGTTCCTGTGCGATAGCCTCGCTCGAAGAACGGACCAGACGATTGCTTGTTCCTTCAAAATAATTGTCGAAGTTGTATTTAGGGTTCAAATGAGAATCCCAATCCTGACGGGCTTTAGACTCGAATAACGAAGGGATATCCGCACTTTTCTTACCGGTACGGGGAGCGTCATTACCGGTAGGTAAAGTAATCATGCCATCTTCTTTCACCTTATCAACAACCTTGATACGATAGTTCAATATCGTACCCTGTCCCATCACACGATATAAAGTAACTTTCAATACGTTCACATACTTCTCTTCCAGATACTCGTAAAAGAACTGGCTGGGTACTTGAATCGTAAATTTATTATCCTCGTATGATAATGGTATGATAGGCTTGAACCATGTGTTAAAAGCGGCCTCAGGGACAATGTCCTTAATGACTGCGAGGCATTTATTCCACAAAGTTTGATATTCAGTCTGCATGATTTTTTACTCTCCCAACTCTACTTACAACTTCAATTTTTATTTTACGACTACAAAGTTTAGAAATTAATTCCGAAAAAAAAAGTATCATTTTGTTTGGAACTTTTGATTGTTTAATATCCTATTTATTGTCAGGCAGTTAATTCCAACAATCTGAATATCTTCATTTTAAAACATTAGCATCACAGAAAACCTTTGTTTAAGAGCATTCTTTAGCCCCTTGCCTTCTCAGGCAACCCACTTCAAAAAAGACCTTTTGATCCAGTTATATTTCTCAATCTAAAGGCCTTAGAGAAGTCAAGCTTCTGTATTTTATATTTTTTCGTTTAATTGGAATAATTCTAAATAAACAGTTTGTACAACAAATCTTATGCTATCTTAAAATACAGAAAAATGCACATATCTTTTGGGGTTCTGCCTCAAATCAAGTAAAAGCCTGGAAGCATTGTCTGCCGTACTGTTCAGGTTATCGTAAAGGGCACGATCATTCAACAGAAGCCCCATACTATTATCCTTAGAGTTCAGCTTACGTGTCATCTGTTCCACGTTATCCAACGTTGCATTCACCGCATTCACGGTCGTTGCCAGATCCAGCTTCTTCAAATCTGTGCTGACATCGGCAAAGTTTCCGGTGATAACTTTCAGATCGCTCATAATACCCGGCACATCCTTGCTCAGCATTTGATTGAGCTGACGAGAAGAAACAGCCAGGCTATTGGTCGTTGTCTCTATATTATTCAAAGACTGAGCCAATGCCGGATGATTTACCAGTGTTTGCAAGCCACCCAGAATCGAATCAATCTTCGGCAAAAGCAGTTCCACCTGCGGGAGAATCTTTTCCTGTACGGATTGCATCATGTCCGATTCCATCCGCCCCTCGATTACCGCACCGGGTTTCAGATAGTCATCCACATACTTGTTCAGATGAATATGCAATTCACCGCCGCCAAGAAAACTGTTCACGATCGTAATATAGCTACCTTTATTAATTTTCATATGGTCTTCCAGGCTGATATCAATCGAAATCTTATCGATGGCATCATAATCATAAACAATCTCACGCACCAAACCGACTTTAAAGCCTTCTACAAATACAGGACTCGAAACCGTCACTCCCTTTACATTCGTACAAGCCACTACATAATGGTTTGTCGGTTTAAACAGATTGATCCCTTTCAAGTAATTAATTCCTAAATATAGCAATGCCAGACTGACTATAGACACAAGTCCGATCTTTGCCTCTTTGGTGAATACATTTTTCATTTCTTCTCTGTATATAAATTCTGTTACTATCAATATTTCACTTTCTTCCCATCCTTAAAGGCGACAATAAAAGCATCTTTAAAATCTTTCGCAACTTGCCGGCGCAACTTGCGGATAGTATCGAAACTTGTCGTCTCGCCATATGTATACTTGTAAATACCTTTCTCAATAAAGCAATCGACATTCTTATATCCTTTAAACAATTTAGAACCGGAAGAAAGTTTTTTATCCGAGGTAAGTATTTGTATTTTATAAATCGTTTGCCCCTTTTTAACCTGGCCCGCTTGCTTCGCGGAGACTACCTGCTTGGACACGCGGCTCTGGCCGGATCCCTCAACATTCTTCTTTTGGCGAATATATTCTTCACTTCCGGGAGGAGCGGAAATCGTTTGATTATCTGCAACATTATCTTCAACTTCCAATATAGGAGCAGCATTTGCACTTCCCGCTAACGCACCGCGCTTGCGGTCATATTCCCACTTATATTTTGTAAAAGCATTATAAATGGCTGTTGCCAGCTTGTTTTGCCCCTCCTTTGTTTTCATGAAGCGTTCTTCCGCCGGATTCGAAATATATCCTAATTCCACAAGAATACTCGGCATGCTCGTCTTACGCAACACAAGGAAGCCTGCCTGTCGCACTCCTCTGTTATTACGCTTGGCGGAAGTAAAACATTTCTGCACCTCCGAAGCCAGACTAATGCTCTGTTCCAGATGCTTATTCTGCATAAATTCGAAAATAATATACGACTCGGAAGAAGTCGGATCAAAACCTTCATACTTCTGCAGATAATTATCTTCCAAAAGGATCGCTGAGTTTTCGCGCATGGCCACTTCCAGATTCTCGTCCGTACGTGCCAGACCTAATGTATAAGTTTCTGTTCCCGATACCGCACTACCCCTCTTCACCGCATTTGTATGAATGGAAATAAACAAGTCCGCCTTATTCCGGTTGGCGATATCCGCCCGCTCATCCAATTCGATAAAGACATCCGTGTTGCGCGTATAAATGACTTTCACATCATTGTGCTTTTCTGATATCAGGCTACCGAGTTTAAGGGCTACCGCCAGATTAATAGCCTTTTCATTGATGGACGAACCACGTGCACCAGGGTCTTTCCCCCCATGCCCGGCATCGATCACCACTGTAAACGTCTTTTGTTTTGCCTGCAACACAGGTAAAACAAAAAACAGGGCTACTACTAAATTGATATATAGAAAAGTTCTTTTTGCCACTTAAAAAATTTCTTGCAAATTCGGGACAAATGTAATGTTTTTTGATGAGTTAAACTGGGCTGATCTAAAATAAAAAAAGGGCAATTCACAAAGAATCGCCCTTTTTATTTATATACCCAGTAGGATTTACTCGGAAACTACTTCAAAAGGAATTTCTACCGATACTTCTTTGTGAAGTTTCAAGATAGCTTTGTAATTGCCGACTTCCTTAACAGATTCCTTGATATAGATAATCTTACGATCTACTTCGAAACCGGCTTTTGCCAATGCATCAGCAACCTGGATGTTCGTTACAGAACCGAAGATTGTACCTGTTGAGCTTGTCTTAGCACCGATTGTCAGGGCAACGCCTTCCAACTTAGCAGCCAAAGCTTGAGCATCTTCTTTGATCTTAGCCAACTTATGAGCGCGTTGCTTCAGGTTTTCAGCTAATACTTTCTTTGCAGACTCAGATGCGATAACTGCTTTACCCGTGGGGATTAGAAAGTTACGTCCGTAACCGTCTTTAACTGTTACGATATCGTCCTTGTAACCTAAGTTGATTACGTCTTCTTTCAAAATAACTTGCATATTCTGTCTCCTCTTTTTTATTATTTCATTAAATCGGTTACGTAAGGAAGCAACGCCAAATGACGAGCTCTTTTAACAGCCTGAGCGATACGACGCTGGAATTTCAAAGAAGTACCAGTGATACGACGCGGAAGAATCTTGCCCTGTTCGTTAAGGAATTTCTTCAAGAATTCAGGATCTTTGTAGTCGATATATTTAATACCGCTCTTTTTGAAACGGCAATATTTTTTCTTTTTAACGTCTACTGTAGGCGGAGTCAAATATCTGATTTCTGATTGAGTTGCTGCCATGATTAATTCTCCTTTACTGTTTCTTTAGATGATTTCAAACTTCTTCTCTTTGCTGCATATTCTGCTGCATATTTATCCTGGCGGAAAGTCAGGAAGCGAATCACACGTTCGTCACGACGGAAGTTAACTTCCAGTGTAGCGATAGTTTCCGGATTTGCCTTGAATTCAACCAACTGGTAGAAGCCTGTTGTTTTCTTGTCGATAGGATAAGCTAATTTGCGCAAACCCCAATTTTCTTCGTTCACGATTTCAGCACCCTGTTCTTTCAGGATGTTCGTGAATTTTTCTACCGCTTCCTTCATCTGAGCGTCAGACAAAACGGGAGTTAAAATGAAAACGGTTTCGTAATTGTTCATAAAACGCTGTTTTGTATTGTTATTACTAAATATTTTTTGCGGTGCAAAGGTAGGGACTTTTTTTTATTCTGCAAACAAATCCCTATCTTTTTAGTCTATAATCCGCACAGCAATAAAGGGTATAGAGCAGCAATATCACTTTTTCCCGGTGGGAAAAGTTTCTGTAATGTTTTTTTTCTATTCCCGTGCAGGAAACAAAAGCATCAATGCTGGTATCCCCGATGCAGAATAGCTATCCATTTCATCGTCCTTAGACAACGGTTTCCAATATTCTCCTCCACAAATATGACGGTACCTATCTCGATTCGTCCAACCCATTTCAATCGTTCGTCTCAAAAACGGAAGATATTGTTTTTGCCCGCAATCATAAACCAACATAGACATATACTGCGCAAAGATAGCCGTATATATACCCTGCTCAATACCGGCTTCAAAAGGTAGAACCCCATGCTCTGCCGACATTTCATCTACGACATAGTCAGCAGCGAGTATTGCATTATCCAAATAATATTTTTTCCCTGTTATCTTATAAAGCAATACCGAGGCCCCTATGAAAGTAGCTTGATTATACACATGCGCTTTCCAGGCCGGTCCCCCATCACCATGCCGGCTATCGGCCACACATCCCGTCCGCTTGTCAAACAAGTTTTCCACGCCCCACTCATAAATCTCTTTTCCGCGTTGCAGATACTGGAGTTTAGACAAATGTACCCGATCTCTTCCGACGGCCTCTTTCCGGTCAGTTGATACATTATTATAAAGCGTCAAAGCCGCCACCACCGTAGGAAAGTTGATGCAAGCCATCTTCCCATCTCCAAACTTATTAGGGATGGGGTTCCGAATCGGATACCAGCGCCAATACATACCACTGTTCACCGGGTCATAAGAACCATTATCCCCCACCTTTTCAGAACCATACCAAACCCGTTCAAAACTTTTTTCAGACAATTGAAGATATTCTTCTGTCCCAAATAGTTCATACGCACGTACCAACGAAATCGTCCACCACATGATATCATCATAGATAAACCATCCGGTATTCTCATTGTTGTCGTCAAAATCAAAATGGGCATAATGCGCTTTGTTCCCCTCAAATATTTTCTCGCAAAGCGTTTTGGCATAGTCCATTTTTTCCTTATCCATCCGCTCCTTGGCCAATCGGTAAGCATTCATAGCCATATCCCAATAAATAGGCTGGCACCAAATAGCAGCCGCCCCGTTACCACGATCTACGGCACGGGAGAAAGATGTGTTAGTCTTATAAATATATTTATCCGAATCCAAAAATGTTTTATTGAACCCGTCATACGCTTCCCATACCGTTTGACAGATATATTTTTCTTTTCCAACCTCGTCCACTTTTGCCCAATTCCCTGCCACCGCTACCAAATTCGATAGCAACAAAACTGATACAAACATCCTTTTTTTACTCATAAGACAATCTTTTATTCTAAATTCACAATCAAAAACAAGCCGAAATCCACAATTAGACAAAGGTATAAATAAAATTCCACTAAACGTATTCATACGAAGGTATACTTGTTCGCCTTGGATTCAATTTTCGTTCCGTCGATATATTCAACGCCCAGCTTTATGAAACCACGCCAGGAAAGCATGAACACCAACTGAGTGAACACTTCGTTTATCTCCTCTGTGACAAGGTTGCGAAAACGGTTGACGGTGTTGAAATCCGACTGCTCATACCCTGCCCTGCCAACCAAATGAAGAGGATGTCACGTTTGGGCGCCGATGCAATCTTGCGGCATGAATAGATGTTGTTCATGTAGCCGTAAATCACGGCTTTCAGCATCATCTTGGGATGGTTGGACTTCGGCCGCGCTCATTGTATAATTTTTTGAAATTTTCAAGATTAAGGCTGTCAATGACCGAATCCACAACACGCACAGGGTCGTTGTCCGCAATATCTTTGTCGAGACGTTGCGGAAAAAGTATCATTTGTTTGGGATTGTAATCCCGAAAGTGTAACTTTGTAGACATTTAATTTGTTATTTGTCATGTTTTACAACATGTTATGAAAAGAGAGCGCATCAGAATTTTGATACACCTTCATCTGTTAGGTGTTGCTTATATGCATTAGCGTACCTCGAATGAATATGTGCCAGATCCGAGTAGGGCGCTTATTTCCGCATCATTTCTTCTGGAAAACAGGTGATTATAGGCTCCATATATTTTTTGCTCTTTTCCTGCTTGTAAAACAATGGTTGCGGTACTGTTTTCTGGAATTGTAAATTCATATTTTATGTTAGAGCCTTCTGTTTTCCACGACGATTTAATCAGTCCGCGCATTGAATCGTAAGAACCTTCAGCCCAGGATAGATTTCCACCAATATGCGGTTTAATGAAGAAATGGTAGTATCCCGGATTTTCCACATCAGGATTGATGCCTAAAATATTGCGGAACATCCATTCTCCAACCGCGCCAAAAGCCACGTGATCAAGCGAGTTCATTGTGGGATTTTGAAAGCCTTTGCCCGGAATCCATGCATCCCAGCGTTCCCAAACGGTTGATGCTCCGTTGTGTACCATATGCAGCCATGACGGAAATCTATCAGAAGTCAATAACTTATATGCGACATCTGTGCGTCCGAAATCGGTTAATATCTGCATCATCATGGGTGTGGTTATGAAGCCTGTCGAGAGACGGTAATCATAGTCCTTGATGCATTTGAGCAGATTATCGAAACACTTTACACGCAATTCGTCAGGAACGAGGTCATAGTATAAAGCCAACGAATATGCTCCCTGGCATTCTCCGTCGATTTTTCCGGTCTCATCAATAAATGATTTTATAAACACATTTTTTATTTCGTGTGCCAGTTTAGAATATTTATCGTGGTCGGCAGGTTTGTGCAACACCTCTGCAATGTCAGAAAGCAGTTTTGTGGAGTAAGCAAGGAATGCCGTAGCGAAAACATCATCGGGCATTGCACCATTTCGGGTGTTGTATGATGGATCTACTTCCGCACCGACGCTGTTTGCATTCAGCCAGTCGCCATTGTGATTGTGACGCTTACACCATATCAAGTCTGGATTCTCTTTTACAGTGGCGTCAATGTGTCGGCACATTTTATCGTAAAGTATTTCAAGGCTTCGTGTATCCGCGTAGTTTTCATATAGGCGCCATGGCAGTATCATGGCGGCTTCACACCACCCCGGTGCGCCTATCCATCCCTGCCATGACTCGCCATTGAACAGAGATGGTATCATTGAATAAAACTGTCCGTTATGTGCCACATCCATCATGTCATATATGTATTTTGTATAAAATGCGGCCATATCCATATTGAAAATGGAGGTTTGGGCAAAAATCTGTATATCACCCATGGCTCCCGTTCGCTCATCACGTGAGGGATTATCTGTAAGTACGCTCAGCATATTGTTGTGCTGTGTCCATACGATGTTTTCATATAATTTGTTTAAATCGTGGTTTGAGCATTTGAATTTTCCCTTGATGCTTGAGGACGATGAAATGGCATGAGCATTTATCTGATCAGCCCTGAGATCTTCTTTTAGCCCCGATACCTCAACATATTGAAATCCATGATATGTCATTGTCGGGGTAAATGTGTCGTCATTTCCGGAAAGAATGAATTTGTCGGTTGCCTTGGCGTATCCGAGGCTTTGGGTGTATAATGAACCATCGTCATTAAGCCATTCTCCATGGCGTATGGTTATTTCGTCACCTTTTTCCCCCGAGATTTGCAAATTGCAGAATCCCGCTATGTTTTGACCGAAATCCACCATCCATTTGCCGTCATGTTTCCATATTTTTTGGGGTGAAAGCACTGTGTGAACCGTTATTGGTTCATTTATTTGTGGAACGATATTTCGTTGGATGCTATCGTCGACAAAAGCGTTATCCCAATCTGTGTCATCAAAGTTTGTTTCGATCCATTTTTTATCTAACAGGCGAGCGTCAATTGTTTCTCCTGAAAAATTATCCGCGTTAATGATATATCCATCCGTATTCAATTTCCAGGTGCTGTCTGTCGATATTTCAAGCGTTTTCCCGTCAGAGTATTCTATTAAAAGTTTTGCTATAAGTCGCCGGTCGTTTGCGTAAAAGCCACGATGAGGGAAATTATGCATCCATTTTACACCGGCAAGCCTGCCAAGAGCCCATCCATCGGCTAACGTGGCGCAAATAGCATTTTCTCCCTTTCTTAACATTTCAGTAACCTCATATGTCTGATATTGTAATCTTAGATTATAATCGGTATATTCGGGTGCCAATACAGACTCTCCAATTCTATTTCCGTTGAGCCACATCTCGTAATATCCTAATGAAGTGGCATATAGCGTTGCGCTTTTTATGCCTTTCGATACGATGAATTTTTTTCTTAGCAATGGAGAGGATTGTGTAGGAGGATTCTTCCATTTTTTTTCGTCAAATATTCCATCAGGATAACCTGAATAAACATATTCAAGATATTCATGTAGTTTGGTATCAGGTTTGTCGCCTATCCATTTTGCTCCAAGATCACCGGGTGCTGTGCCCCAAAATGCAGTCTCGCTCCAATCAGAAATCTCATCAAGATTTGTCCATACCCTTACCCTCCAGTAACATTTCTTGCAAGGTTCCGGAGTGTTTCCTGCGTATGCGACTTGTGATGATGCATTCGAATATATTTTTCCGCTGTCCCACAAGTCAGGTTTTCCGCTAAATAAAAGATCCTTGGTGCTTGCGACCATGATTTGATAGGCTGTCTGAATGCGTCCGTGCTGAGTTCCCGTTATTGATGAAATCTTCCATCCCAGGCGGGGTTGATCTGTTTGTATGCATAGAGGATTGATCAGGTATTCACATGTGAGATCTGACAAGTAGATATCTGTTGTGTTTGTTTTTTCTGTAGCGTAAACAGTCAGCCCGGTTATGGAGCATATAACTATTGCTGCCCATAATCTAATGATATTCATGATGTAGTATTTTATTATATTGTGATATTTTTTTAGTATATGACATGATTTAAAGGAAAAGTTTGGCCGCTTTTCTCCATGAAAACTACTAATTCCAAGGACTTGGTCAAAGTTAACCAAATCCTCCCGATTATGCAAGAACATTTTGGAAAAACAATGAATCTTGCCCGAATAAAGTTGATGGCTTACGTCATCCATGCTCTCTGTGTGGTTCAGACTGTCAGTCTCCATAAACTGGCTGCCGTCATGCCAACCAGCGTGGAGCGTGATTCCAACATGCGCAGACTCCAGAGGTTCTTCGCCCAGTATGCCTTGAGTCTTGACCTTCCGGTTCTCCTCGCTCTATTCAATCCACTGCCCATATCCACATAAAGGGAAGGTGTTCACAAATGTAGGGAAATAATTCTTTCTTAAGTACCTGTTATTTCTGTAATCGGTGGCAGTGATTATATAATCAGTGGTTGTGATTATATAATCAGCGGCACTGATTTTATAATCACTGCCACTGATTACAGAATTAATAGGCACTCTGACATTTTCTTATGTCTGTGTAGAAAGAAATTGGGTGCGGTTGCCCTGAGAATCACTTATAGTTTGACCTCGTTTCACACGTACATGGCCACGTAATTTCTCTAATAGCAAGTCTAAGTCCGACAAGGCCGCCCATTTGCGATAGTAGTAATAAACCAACTGCCACTTAGAAAACTGTCAATTATAATCAGCATAAATCTGATAATGTCCAGACTTTATTGTTATATCATCCAATTTTTGAACCTTCATACCGTTAATTGTTACCGATCTTGCAATTACAGGCAAATCTAATGTTGCTTCAGAACCAGCAGGAATAACCACATCTATTCTAAATGTAGAATCGTTTTTTTCCCATTCCACTTTCAATAAACCATAAGGAGTATCTTTCGTGACTTTTACCCAATCCACTCCATTTACCAACTGGGGACGTATAAATATATGCTTATACCCTGGATTATTTTCATCCGGCAAAATACCACCTAAAGCTTGATAGAACCAAGAACCAATACCATTATAGCAATTATGAATATGACTACGTTCACCATTCCAATGTTCCCAAGTAGTCGTAGCTCCATTATCTAACATATATAAATATCCTGGATATTCCCGCTTTTTCAGCATCGCATACATAAAATCAGCTTGTCTATTCTTTACAGCCCATTCAGTAATAACAGGAATACCAACTAATCCTGCAGACAAATGTCCTTTAAAACGATCTGCAGTTACAGAAAACAAGGTATTTTTCACATTTACCAATTCCTCATTCGGTGTTGCACCTACTAACATCGGATAAATCAAATCTATTTGTGTTCCTGTTGAATATATCTTTTGTTTATCATCAAAAAATGTTTTATGAACCAACTGCTTTAATGATTCTGCTTTTTCTTGATAAAACAAACAGTCCTGTTCCTTTTCTAATATTCGCGCTATCTTTGCCATTGTCTGATAACAATAGACAATAAAACTATTATTCACCACATCAATAGATCTTGGATCCGTTTGATCTATCCCAACAGGCGTTGCCCAATCACCCAAATACCAATTACGATAATCGACACTACCCCATTGTTCAAGCAAACCTTCCGGAGAATATTGCTGGACATATTCCAACCACTTTTGCATATATGGATAATAACGTTTCAACAAACGACTATCTCCATAATTAACATAAGTTTGCCAAGATGCGGTAATAATAAATCCGCACCAATAAGGCCCGCCACCAGCCGAAAACGGATTTGGAGCTGTATGTGGCATACTTCCATCCTCACGCATACAATCACCCCACGCCTGCATCCAATTCACATAGAGGGGAGCCATATTATACATCGTTTGCATCGTTACGGTCGAAGCATTCCCATCGCCACCATATCCCAATCGTTCAACATGCGGACAATCAACCAAATCTCCACCCAAAGTCAAGCAATTCAACGTGTGTTGCACCATTCGATGAATCGCATTTAAATCCTCATCAGAACAAGCAAAAGAAGAATATCCTTTATAATCAGTATGAATCAAACAGGCTGTCACATCAGATAACGGAAGTGCTTTGTCCAAATTAGATATCTTTAAATAACGATAAGCATGATAATTGAATTTGTTCGTAAATATTTCATTCTCTCTTCCGGAAGCGATATACACGTCATAGTTCGAGTTTTCAATAAAATTTCCCTGCGCATCCAAAAAATCACAATAGTTAATTTGTATGCGTTGCAATGAATCCAGCCGAGGAAAACGTATCTTTGTCCAGCCAGTAAAATTGGTTCCCATATCAAACACCCAAGCCGTATCTCCTAATGAAAGAACCGACAAAGGATGAAATTCTTTTTGTATAAGATTACATTCAACCATCTGCGGAGTTGTTCGATGAACAGGTATTTTTACAGCCTTTGCCTTTTCCCACTGCGCTTGACATAAAGAAGTAGCTGTTAAATCGGGCAAAAACAAAGATGCATTCACAACTTCTCCTCCCAAACGATACTTTCGCCAAGTCGATTGGTAACCACTTTCCCGAACATTCCAAGAAGAATCAGTTGCCAAAGAAACATCCCAAGAGTTACCACTCCCTTCTTCCAATTGCGCACGCACAAATGGCCCCCCCTTTTCTACTCCCGGCAATCCATCATGATACCAACCTTGTCCTAACCAAATCACCAAATCATTCTCCCCTTTTTGCAAATACTCCGTCACTTCATAGGTTACAGCCAAAGAGCGTTTGTCGTACTGGGAAACAGCAGGTGTCAATACAGCCTCCGAAATAGCTTGTCCATTGATATAAACCTCATGGTATCCCAAAGAATTGACATGCAGAAGAGTTTTGCCTTGATCACCTTTCCTTTGAAATTTTTTATAAAACAAAGGAGAAGAGGGAGCTCCCAAGCTGTCATTCATTCCAATATATCGTGCCTTCCAATCATCCTCATTCAATAGTCCTACAGAAAAATAAGCAGGCCGGCTCCACTGACTCACATTCTCCTTTTCATCCCAAATACGAACCTTCCAATAAACATAACTTTTGGAAAACAATCTCGTTCCTTGATAGGGTATCCATATAGACTGATCAGATACCATCTTTCCCGTATCCCAAAGATCAGCCTTCCCTTCCGCTAATAACTGCTCGGATGAAGCAACCAGAATTTGATAAGCAGTCTGTTGACAACCTCTTCCATCCGATTTCAACAACCAGCTAAAATGCGGAGAAGTACTATCAATACCCAACGGATTTTCCAATGCCTCACACCGCAATCCATCTACCTCCACCGGTGAAAAAGATTGACATGATGTTACTACAAGAAATAAAATAAACCAACAAATATTTTTCATGTATAATATTTTTATGCCCAAAGTTAATACTTTTAGAATAAAGAGGGCATACATTCAATATATACCCTCTTTCACACATCATATCACCATCCTGGATTCTGTTCCAATTTCACATCTTTATTAGTATCTATCACCATTTGAGGAATCGGCCATAGATTAATTTTTTTATTTAGAGTCGTCCGAGGATAATCCCAGTAAGCATACTTCTTAATACGATCAACTGCAACAGTTCCTCCCATCCGCAGAAGTGTATTCCAACGAATCTCTTCATATATCAATTCACGTGCACGTTCATCTAAAATCAAATCAACATCCACATCTACAGCAGTAACCATATAATCACATTTAGCTCGTGAACGAAGCATATTGATATCGTCAGCTGCACCTTGAAGATTTCCGACTCTCATTTTAGCCTCCGCACGTAATAAAATTGTTTCAGGCAAACGAATCAAATAATCATCTCTAAAAAGTCGAGACCGATTTTCTCCATCTTCCACACCTGTATAATAGTCAGGTCCCACCTTGCAAGAAATAGGATATAACTGAGTAGTCGCAGCATCATTCCTTTTTCCATTTACATCTTCTTTATATAACAAACTCCAAGGAATCGCTTTTCCATAAAACTCAGTTCCCTCCACATTTCCTAAAATTGTTCTGCGAAAAACTGCATCAGAATTTCGCATATCTCCTGCCCATTTTCCTTCATAGATTAAATCTCGTGTATAAAATGTAGGCATAACACCACAAGTACCTAATCCTCCAACATCTTCCATCGAACCAATAGCATAACTACCACCTTGATCTCTGAAAACAGGACAATAATAGGCCGAATAGATGGCTCCTTTAGCTCCTTCTTTTTTATACACGTCATAATCAATTTGCATAGTCCAAATAGATTCCGTATTGCCAGTTTGATAATCTTGATTACCAACTTGGAACAAATCCCAAAATACATTCCCATCTATCGGATAGCCCGCACTGGAATACAAATGTTCCAGAGTCTGATCAGCTTGATTGTTTGCATAATAAAACTGAGGGTCTTCATTAGCTCTCGTTCCAAACCGATTGGTCATTAGTTGATAAATACCTCCATCTATCACTTCATTAGCATATTGAACGGCTTGTTCAAATGCTTGTTTTGCATCTCCGCTTCCTTCATCTTGTATTGTAACACCTTTATCAATATATAACTGACACAAATTATGCAAAACAGCTCCTTTTACCACTCTACCGGCTTCTGAAACGGTTTCCGGCAAACCATTTAAACAGTCTTCCAACTCATCTATCGCAAATTGATAAATTTCCATACGGCTCGCACGAGTATAATCATAACGTGGAGTTGTCACAAGAGTTGTTACAAGAGGAACTCCTCCATATAACTCACCCAAATTTCGATAGGCAAATGCTCTAAAAAAACGTGCTTCTGCTATTGTGCGTGCTTTTTCAGCTTCAGATGTCCATACGATATGTTCCAATTCTGCAGCGGCCAATGCAGTATTAGCAATATTTATCAATTGATAAAAAGCCGTATATACTTTATAGTAAGCTCCAGACTGTGAACTCAAAATACTATAATCATTAAAACGATTACCAAAACGAATGGTCGGGACATCAAACAAATCGGTTCCATTTCCCAACCGATAGGCATAAAATTCCATATCCCAACTGTCGTAAGGACAATAGATATATCTCACTTGCTCATAACAACTTGTTATCACCTGATTGACTTGGCTGGAAGTCGTAAATATGTTGTCTATCGTATAAAGCGTTTCCGGATTTTCTTTCAAAAACGCATCATCATTACAACTGAATAAAGACAATATGCTTAACAAGCCTATACTCAACTTTTTATATTTTAATATTTTCATAATGATTTCTGAATAAATAATTAAAAACTAATATTTGCTCCAATCGACAGTGTTGTAGCTACTGGCCAAGTTCCACTTATGATATTATTACCCAATTCCGGATCTCCACCTTTCCAACCTGTTATTGTTGCCAAGTTCTTACCAGCCAAAAATACTTTCAAGTTATTAATGCCAACTTTCTTAATACATGGTTGTTGGAAATTATAAGAAATAGTGACATCTTGCAAACGCACATAAGCCCGACTTTGAAGTCCCAAGAAATAATCATCCCCTAAGAACCAAGCTGCAGGATACTTATCACTGGGATTTTCTTCTGTCCAATACGGTATATATATATTATTAGTTTGGAAGAAATCCCCTCGTCCACCAGCCATAAATGAAGGTTTGTTTGACTCTTGAAAATAACCTTTTCCACCAAACGCACCAGTCAGCATCACATACAGTTCCCAATTTTTCCAAGAAAGGGTATTACTCATACTCAACTTAAAACGCGGATCTCTATTGCCCACAATAGAACGATCATCAGTGGTAATCACTCCATCTCCGTTCATATCTACATATTTAGGAGTTCCAGCTTGTACACCGTTAAGTTCCATATATCGCACATCCTCTTTTTGAACTATACCATCTTGTTTATATCCATAAATGGAATGAATTGAATGCCCTATAAACAAACTGTTACCTAAATCATCGTCTTCTTTTCCATCAGCATTCAAGTCATCTCCATACAAATGAATCAACTTATTACGATTTAACCAAAATGAAACATTCGTACTCCAAGTTAAATCATTGTTTTGGATATTAATAGAACGTATAGTCATTTCAACACCCCTATTCTGAACCTCCCCCATAGAAGATTTCATATTCGTAAAGCCTGTCATGACAGGAATTGTACGTGTAAAGATCTGATCTGATGTCCGAGACAAATAGATATCCAAATCAACAAATAAACGATTATTCAACCAAGATGACTCAAATCCCATATTCCAAGCCTCTGTTGTCTCCCATCCTAAAGCTGTATTACCAATAACTGATTGCTTTATACCATAAACAGGCTGTCCATTATTACCAAATGTATAGAAAACACCACCTGAGGAGCCTACATTTACAGTTGAAAGCGTTCCATAAGGATCAATACCTTGATTACCATTTTTACCCCAAGACAATTTTAGTTTCATATCACTGAGGAAAGACAATTGATCCATAAACGGCTCTTTTGAAATTCGCCATGCAACCCCAACAGCACCAAAATTGCCCCATTTATTATCCGCCCCAAACACTGAAGCTCCATCTCTACGATAAGAAGCCGTCAAATAATAAGTATCATCAAACGAATAAGAAGCACGGGCAAAATAGCCAACATTCCGACGTTTATAATTATCGTATATAAACTTTTGTGTATTCGCATAATGCAATCCTTCTAATCCCAAAATAGTATTTCCATTGGAATAAAAATCAAGTCCTGTATTCTTTTCATATCTATAGTATTTGCTATCCCGTGTCGCAACAAGCGTCAAATCAATTGAATGTTTTTTAAATGTATTTTTATAATTCAATATATTATCAATCACCCAACTACTTGTTTTAACATTTTCTATATAGCCATTCGCACTTGCCAAATAATTTTGCTGCGTCATAATAGAATAACGAGAATCATCATTGTACGGGCCTATTGGTACATAATAGGACTCGTGATAAAATTGCCCAGCACGTCTATAATCCAAATTGCCTGAATAATTTAAACGATAACTAAGACCTTCTATCCAAGGAAATTTAATAACCATAAATGTATTTGCTCGAAAATTATTCCATATATCCGTATCATCCAAATTATCTGAATTAACTCCCCATAACGTATTGGTCGCTTCACTTTGCCCATTCGGATATTTTTCAACCAAAGTCCGGGATTCATCTCGATACATCATATCATAAGGAGTCAGAATCGTCGTATTACCCAAATTTGCTCCAACTCCTGAATAATCCGAATGTGTATAAGCTGCATCTACTCCTATTTTCAACCAATCGGTAATATCAGTATCCACTTTACCCAAAACCGTCATACGAGAGAAATCATCTCCTATTACTATACCTTGATTATCTGTATAAGATGCTGACAGATAATAATTCATTTTCTCTCCTGCTCCAGATACAGACACTTGATAATCCTGAATCCACCCTGTACGAGTCGTTTCATCTAACCAATCCACCTCTCTATCTGCTTCATAATTGATCTTTTGCTGACTATTCAGAAAACTATAATCCTCGTATTTGTTTTTATCCCGCACCATATTCAACCATTGTTCTCCATTCATCAACTTCGGTCTCAAATGCCAATTCTGCATACTGCCAGTCACATTCAAACTAATAACCGGCTTACCTGATTTACCACGCTTGGTTGTAATAACAATAACACCATTTGCCGAACGAGAACCATATGCTGCAGCCGATGTTGCATCCTTCAAAATATCGAAAGTGGCAATATCATTCGGATTAATATCATTAATACGTCCCATAAAAATAACACCATCGACAACAATCAACGGCTCATTTGATCCTGAAATAGAATTTTGTCCACGTACCTGCATAGAAGGCTGTCCACCTGCTGTATTAGTTGCTCCAATATCCAATCCTGCCACATTTCCTTTCAACGTTTCAAGGGCATTCATATTCGAAGATAACGAAATAGGAGAATTTTCAAGTTTAAATGAAGACACAGATCCTGTAAAATCTTTTCGCTTGGTTGTTCCATACCCAATCACTACGACTTCGTCCAAAACTTCAAAATCCTCACGAAGTATTATATTATATGTATTCTGGTTACCAATATGGATCTCTTGAGAAATATATCCTATATAAGAAACAGACAATATAGATTCCTCTGAAACTTCCAGAGAGTATTTACCATCAACATCCGTCACCGTTCCGTTCGTCGTACCCTTCTCCACGACATTCGCACCAATGACCGGTTCGCTGTTCTGGTCAATAATGGTTCCAGTGATTTTCTTTTTTTGTTGTTGAGCCTCAGTAGTGACAGGAGTTTCTTTTTGGGACAAAACAATATTCACCCCTTCCATCGTAAAGGTCAAGCCGTTTTCAGACAAAACCTTTTCCAAAACATCCCGTACCGATTTATCCTTCACCCGTACCGACACCTTCCGTGTCAAATCCACATCCCGGTTTGACACAAACAAATAATCCGTCTGTTCTTCTATCTCATCCAAGACTTCCCGTAACTGGACTTTAGTCTTATTCAAGCTAACTTTCGCATTTTGAGAATTTACATGACCGGCAAAAGCGAAACATGAACATAATAGTAGAAAACTCGCTGTTAACTTCATAACTCTACATATTTGTTTTCTTCCCGAATCTTTTTTAGGCAAAGACTCGGATAAAAAAAGTTTTTTCATACCTTTGTGATTGATTTTAAATTAATAAGTATATTAAAAATGTACTGGAGAGCCGGTGGTTGTTGGCGCAACTTCCGGTTCTTTTTTATGTGTTTCTCATGTGTCCTTCCTCATAGGCAAATCGATTTTATCAGTTAATATATATGATGTTTCTCTCTTCATCCCGCTTGTATTTGAAAGGGAAATCGTTTTGCAGAACGCGCAGGGCATGATCCACCCCGTCGGATATCCGGAGTTTACCGCGATAACCCAAGTCTTTTACCGCCTTATTGTTGACGATGATCTGCACGTCATAGAATTTTTCAAACAGTTCCATGATCGCATTAAAGGACTTGTCTTCGATATAGATCAGTCCGTCTTTCCAACGATAGCTGTTAGGATCCGGTGTAGGGACGACTCGCAACGAATCACCCGCCAACTCCGCTGTCTGTCCCGGAGAAAGGCAGACAGCTTCCGGATTCTTTGTATTATAGAGTTTGACTTTGCCTTCATAAAGCATTGTCCGGAAATTCGGCTTCTCACCGTAAGCCTCGACATTGAAGGTTGTTCCCAGCACCTCCACGTCATATTTGCTTGTTTTGACGATAAACGGCTTTTTATCTTTCGCCACTTCAAAATAAGCTTCGCCGTCCAGCTGTATCTCCCGGCTATTTTCCGCAAAGGCCATCGGGTAACGGAGAGACGAATTGGCGTTCAACCAGACACTCGTGCCGTCCGGAAGCCGGACATTCGTACGGTTGCCGGACGGGACATAGACGCACTGCATAGTCTGTGCCAACCGATCCATCCGGTAATTATCATAGAGATAAAAACTTCCAAATAAAATCAAAATCGAAGCGGCTACCTTCAAGGACCAACTCAATGCGGGATGCAGCCGATAACGCTTGACGGAAGCGATCTTTAAGGAAGGTTCAACCGCCGCTTCATCTACCAGAACGGAAGCATCAAAGCGGATCCGCTCGCGGATGAAGTGTTTCCGGTTCTCCTCGCTCGCTTCAATCCACTGCCGTATTCCCTCCTTTTCTTCTTCCGAAGCCTGCTTCAGAAAGTAACGGACCAGTATATGTCGGTCTATTTGCATCGTTTCTCTTTTTCCAGTTTCTATAAGTAGAGCAACTCAACTATCAGAAATCCCAAACAAAATCCGTTTTTTTCATTTTATTCCTGCTTTTTTCTGAAAACATGCCTATTCGGGATAAGACAGATACCTTTTCACAGAAAGTTTCTCTATAGGGAAACTTTTGTTTCATCATAGAGAAACTTTTGTTTCATCATAGGGAAACTTTTGTTTCATGCCGAAGAAACTTTAGTTTCACTTGGATGAAACGAAGTGAAACTAATTTAAAAACAACAAAAAGAAAGGAATATAGTCTCTCAGCTTCAAGCGAAGATGGTCATTGGCCTTATTGATATGATAATCTACTTTTTGCAGTGAAACGCCCAAGGTGGCCGCTATTTCTTTCCTTGACTTATAATCCAGCCGGTTCAGGACGAAGATTTGGCGGGTTTGCTCCGGCAACTCGGATAACGATTGCATGACGATTTTCATGATATCTTGCGAAAAGATCGCGCCATACGTCTCGTCCTCCAAGGTCTGGATACGGGTTTCGATTTCCCAGTCGCGCAACTCCGTGCGGTTCTTGCTGTAGTCGAGTTCCACTTGGATATGTTTCAGGTGGTTCAGGCATTTGTTTTTGACAGATTGCAAGATATAGCCCAGGACATCCGTGTCGACAGGCAGCTTCTGTTTGTTTTCCCAATAGTATAGCAAGGCATCATGCGTCAAGTCCTCGGCCACCGGCAAATCGTTCACATAATAATAGGCATATCTTACAAAACGCTGATAATACGTTTTGTAAAAGATACCGAAGTTGATTCCGGAATCAACTTCGGCTGGATTTATTATGTCTTTCCGTCGCTCCATATCCATATCCACATAAAGGAAAGGTGTTCACAAATGTAGAGAAAAATATCAATATGCCCCAAATTCTTAAAGGAATCGGAAATATGCTATCTTTGTTCTTTCAACAATAAAACTCCGATTATGCACAACAAATTCATTCTATTATCAACCGCGGCAACCTTTTCTTTGTCAGGTGAGGCTGCCGACTATACCAACTTCGTCATCATTAATCTGGATGATGTGGGATACGGTGATTTTTCTTGCAACGGAGCCTACGGTTATACGACGCCCCATATTGACAAGATGGCATCCGAAGGAGTCCGTTTCACTCATTTCCTGGCCGGTCAACCTATCAGCGGTGCTTCGCGTGCCGGCCTGTTGACCGGATGTTATCCGAACCGGATCGGGTTTGCCGGTGCACCGGGGCCTGACTCCAATTATGGGGTTCATCCGGACGAGATGACAATGGGCGAACTCTTGAAACAAAAAGGATACAGTACGGACCAGTCGAAGTTCACAACTGATTACACAACCCGTTCGGTCAATTTCATCAAGAAGAACAAGGACAAGCCCTTCTTCTTGTATCTGGCACATTCCATGCCGCACGTTCCGCTGGCCGTATCCGACCAAGGTCATTTTTTAGGAGAACATGGGATGTTCGACAAACGCATGACGTATGAAGAGCCGCTTCACATGCCGTTCGTCATCCGCTACCCGAAAGAGATCCCTGCCGGGACGCGCAACAAGGATATCATCTTGAACATAGACTTTGCCGCCACGCTTGCCGATACACCGAAGATGAAAGAAATCATGGATACCTATTATTGGTAGTCTCCTAAAGCTATGGGTTACGACCATTAACCCATAGCTTTAGATACTCCAATGCTATAGGTTATGAAATCAGAAGAATATATAATACGAATAGAATATATGATACGGAAACTATATTGTACAACCCTATCTCTGCTCATTGCTTCTGCCCTCTATGCCCAATATGTCCCGGATGTGCTGGGGGGCGATTACCTGCGCCGGACCATCCGGATGCCGGATGACTACGAGGGGAAAGTCGTCTGCACGCTTGTCAAGAAACCGCAGTTGCCGGAGACCCGACAGGCCATCCTGTATATACATGGTTACAATGACTATTTCTTCCAAAAAGAGTTGGGTGACAGCGTGAATGCCCACGGTTATAACTTTTATGCCATGGACCTCCGCAAGTACGGACGCTCGATCCTGCCGAACCAGAATCCTTTCTTCTGCAAAAGCTTGAAAGAGTATTTTGCAGACCTCGATACCGCTCTTGCCATCATTAAGGAAGAAGGGAATGACAAAATATTGCTGATGGCACATTCTACCGGTGGATTGATCACGCCATATTATCTGGACAGCAAAAAAGGAAAACTTCCCGTCGACGGATTGATATTGAACAGCCCTTTTCTGGACTGGAATTTCGGATGGATGATGGAAAAGATCGTAATCCCTGTAGTTTCCTGCATCGGGAAACTATTTCCAAACCTGACCGTACAAGGATACGGAGATGCTTCGTATGCTCATAGCCTACTCAAACGATTCAAAGGGGAATGGGTATATAATACGGATTGGAAGATGATGAACGGGCATCCGAAAAAAGCCGGATGGATAAATGCCATACAAGAGGCACAGAAAACAGTGCAGAAAGGGATCGGGCTGGACTGCCCGGTACTGGTAATGTCGTCAAACAAATCATTCCCGGAAACAAAAGAATGGAACAACGAGTATCTGTCTTCCGACATCGTGCTGGATGTACATGATATTCAAAAATACGGACAAAAATTGGGCAATTATGTTACACGCGACACGATACAGAACGGGATTCATGACTTGATACTCTCCGAAAAGGACTCGCGCGACCATGCCTACCGGACGGTGTTTGACTGGTTAAGTTTTAATCCTTACCTTTGTCCGGTTAAAACAAATATGGAATGAAAGCCTTACAGACAATCATTGCAGTTGCCGCTCTTCTCCACGCTGCAAATACTTTTGCACAGACGGAAGAAGTAGAAGATGCAACCTCATATAAAGCCGAAGTTTTCGGATCGGCCGGCAGCGGATCGACTACTCCATTCTGGATGGTAAGCAATCGGTACGGGATAGTTCCTCTGGACGCCAACAACGGTTATCTAAACGCCGGAGTTTTTCATCAGCAACATTTAGGGAAAGGATTTCGCTGGAGTGCAGGGCTGGATATCGTCGTTGCCATACCTCGCTACCGCAATGTGTATATTCAGCAGATATATGCCGAGTTAGGATATAAAAGTATGCTTCTGAGTGTGGGAAGTAAAGAAAACCGACATTCGCTTTGGGATCATTCCCTCAGTTCCGGTGACATGGTTCTTTCTCCTAACGCACGCCCGATTCCGGAAATAAAACTGAGTATGCCGGAGTTTACCGTCGTACCGCTCACAAGGGGCTGGATGCAGGTAAAGGGAGATTTTGCGGTAGGCAAGTCTTTCGATACCGGATACCTGGAAGATTTCTCCAATGAGAAACAAACCTATGTGAAGAACGTCCTTTGGCATCATAAATCTTTTTACGTCCGCATCAAGGACACGCAAAGCGATTTTCCGCTTTCCGGCATTATCGGCGTGCAACACTGGGCACAGTGGGGTGGAACATCCAGCAATCCGAAAATAGGTGTACAACCTCATTCCCTGAAAGATTTTATCCGGGTTGTTTGTGGTAGCGAAGGTGGAGACGATGCTACTCTGTCAGACCGGATTAATGTGCTTGGCAATCATTTCGGTTCATACGATTTCAAACTGGAATATACGATGCCGAACTGGAAACTGGCGGCTTATCACCAGCATTACTTCGAAGATAAATCCGGAATGATATTCGGGAACGGGACAGATGGACTTTGGGGAGTACAGTTGGATCTACCACGCCTTCCTTGGCTAAAGAAGGTTGTAACGGAATATTTGGTCACCCGCAATCAAAGCGGGCCTTTCCATTTTATCATCTTCGACCATGACAAATATCAAGGTCCGGGGGGTGGCGGAGATGATTATTACAATAATATAGAATACATAACCGGTTCTTCCTATTTCGGACAAGGTATAGGATCGCCGCTTCTGACTTCCCCTCAATATAATACGAACGGGGATGTGGATTTCAAGAATACACGTGTCCGTGCCTGGCATTTGGCATTTGAAGGAGACCTGTCGCCAATGGTTTCCTATCGCCTCAGATACACACTCATGAATAGCTGGGGAAAACCTTATGCCCCGTTTTTGGATAACAAAAGAAGCAATTCCGGACAGGTGGAAGTCAAATATCACCATCCACGCCTGCAAGGTTGGGAATTCACAGGAGCTGTAGCCGCAGATGCTGGTTCACTCTATGGAGATAACGTCGGGTTCAGCCTGAGTGTCTGTAAACGTGGTATTTTAAAATCCTGGAAATAGATTATCTATATTGCTCCCATAAGGCTGACGCAATGATGTCTTGTGTTTTATCAGCCATCTGTTGCAATCCTTTATGGGAAGCATCCATCCCTTCGGTCGGGATAGGCGGATGAATGACCATTTCCATCTTGTGACGGTGAATATTCAATGAACCAATCGGTAATACGTCAAAAGGTCCGTTCAAGGTGATCGGGACAATCTGTAAATGCTGGTCGGCTGCCATCTGGTAAGCTCCTTTCTTAAAACGGATCATCTTTCCATCATAAGTACGTGAACCCTCCGGGAATACCACCACCGACGCTCCGCTCTTCAGGCTACGCTCTGCCTCCAACACGCTGCGGGCAGCAGCTTTCGGTGTCGAATTATCGACGAAGATAAAACCGGCTGCCCGGCAAGCAGCTCCTACAAACGGAATTTTAGCAATACCGGCTTTCATCACCCACTTGATCGGAACACCTAAAAAACCATATATAAGGAATATATCAAAAGCTCCCTGGTGGTTGGCTACAAAAACATACGATTTCTTCCGGTCTATATTTTCCCGTCCTTTCACCTTCACTGGACAAAGGGCCAAATGGCAAGTCAACCATGACCAGATCATTCCCGGATAATAAGCAAATATTCTTTCCCCGCCTAACAGGCAACCCACAATAACCGTAAGGGCTGTCAATATGGTCAATACCACAAAAACCGGGACCACAAACAGCCATAAATAGAGCATATAAAGTATTCGTAGCATATATAACTGTATTATTTCACAAATATAAAAGCTAAATTCAATGGTTTCATCATTTTTGTCCCAAAATATTTTTGCAATCGGGTTATTATTGCTTTATTTGCGGTAGGAAAAAATAATATATAAAATATCTATCACCATGAACGAATTATTGAAAAATCTGGGGGTAATCGTACTCCTTATCGGTGTTATCATTTTGGCTGTACCGGCAATTAACGGAGGATTGTCAAATACTATTCTTCTTACCGGTTTAGGAGTCATTATTCTGGGTTATATCGGTCATATCGTTATAAACAAGAGACTCGGATAATCACACACTTACAAATAAAAAAGGTCGCTCCGGTTGAGCGGCCCTTTTTATTTTCTGTCCGGAAATCAGGCTTCCCCTTTCACTCCTCCGATGGGAGCAAAATCTTCAAATTTGGCGGTCTTACCATTCGCTTGTTCTTCAAACTTTGCCAGATTATCCTGCAAAGCGAACAAAAGTCGTTTTGCATTGTCCGGAGTCAGAATGACGCGGCTTTTCACCTGTGCTTTCGGAGCCCCCGGCACAACACGGATAAAATCCAGTATGAACTCGGATGAAGAATGTGATATAATTGCCAGATTTGCATACGTTCCCTGAGCCATCTCTTCTGACAACTCTACCTGAATCTCATTTGTCGGTTTGTTATTTTCCATATTTCTATATTTGATTATAAATATTCTAAGACAAATATACATATTAAAATCGGAATAGTATCAAATAAAAAGGGCTACCTTCACAGGCAGCCCTTTTTCAGTTGTGTTTTTAATTCTCAATTCTTTAGACCAATGTAAAAAAAATACCTTATTGTGTTTAATATTTTATAATCTCGACGCTTAAACTAAGGCTATTCGTCTTAGTAATTTCATTGTTTATTCAGCATTACAAAAATATGTCTCATGCAATTAACCACCAAATACTATTTTATCATTATATGATACTATTCCATCACATATAATTTATCTATTCTGTGAATTAGTTTAAAATCATGTTTCACACCCTAAAACGAGTACGTGCATATTTTTCACGATATTCGGTAGGAGTATTACCTTTTCGTCGCTTAAAAGCCCGATTAAAATTCGATAAGTTATTAAAACCTGATTTATAGCATATTTCTGCTATTGTATCACTTGTGTAGATGAGTCGGCAAACCGCATTCGCTATACGAATGTCATTCAAATTGTCGATAAAAGTTTTGCCCGTCCACTTTTTCAGAAAGCGGGTAAGCGATGCTTCGCTCATATTTATTAACGAAGCAAGTTCGGATAATAAAACCGGACGCTGATAATTTTCATGCAAAAACAACATGATCGTATCCAAGCGATCATTATCTATATTGCTAAAGTTTTCTACAGTATTGATAGCGTTTAACCTGCGTACCTTTTCATCTAACGACAAAGTCTTGAGTATTTCTATCAAACGTAATAAATTATAAAACGAATCCGGCTTATCACTCGATAGCTTTTTCAACTCAGGTTGAATACGCAAAACCATTTCACGACTAAAAATAAGACCGCATGAGGCTTTCTCAAACATATCCTTTATAGTTTTGAAATGACGCTTGTCGATAAGACTGTCGAAAAGAGAGGCGTGAAACTGAATTGTAATTTCCAAAATATCCGTACTCAGACATTTATGGTTTGAATAAGCATGCTTGGCCCCTCCTGCGACCAGTAATAGATCAAGGTTTTCCATCTCTTCCACCGAATCACCAACGATCCGGATCGCACCCGCGGCATTCTCCAAATAGTTCAGTTCAAATTCCGGATGCACGTGAAGCGGATAGGAAAAACTACGCTTGGTCCGCTCCATCACCAGAAAGCAGTCTTCTGGTGAAAGCGGCGTAATTTCTCTTAATACATCTACGGAACCCATAAGATTTACTGGACAAGCAATCTTGATATAACAGGACAATGGTCTGAAGGATACAAGTTTCCCATGCTTTCCGTCAAAACACCATGTCGGAGCACTTTGATAAAACCTTTTACAAAGATATAATCAATCCATACACGTTCGTCCACAGGAATACGTCCGTAGTTGTGGAAGGTCCACTCAGGCCCGTAGCACAAAGGAGCCAATATACGGGTATGCGTCAAATGCCGCGGATCTTTTTCATCTGTTAAAACTTTGATCGGATCATCGGTCGGAACAGCATTAAAGTCACCGGTAACAATCACCGGAAGATTTCCTGCCAACCGCTTTACCTGCTCCAATACCAAAGAAGCCCCTTCATGACGAGCGACCTGTCCCACATGATCCAAATGGGTATTCAGAAAGAAAAATTCTTTTCCGGATTCCTTATCTTTGAATATCGCCCAAGTAGCAACACGTTCGCACGCTGCATCCCAACCTTTTTTGCCCACGGCATTCATATCTTCCGCCAACCAGAAATTACCACTTTTGATAACAGAGAAACGGTCTTTCCTATAAAGGATAGGAGAATATTCACCTTTCGTCTTACCATCTTCACGCCCTACCCCGACATAGCTATAGCCCGGCAAACGGTCCAACAAATCCGTCAACTGGTTATGCAGGACTTCTTGAGCACCAAACATATCGACATCATAAAACTTAATGACATTGGCAGCCAGGTCTTTTCGGTATTCCCACCAATTAGCCCCGTCGGATTTTGTACTCATGCGAATATTAAAAGACATCACATTTATCTCATTATCAATATGTTCAGCAACGGACACATTCGTTGAGAACAGAATAGCGAATAAATAAAACAGTACTTTTTTCATCTATAATTTTATTTTAATTATTAATTATCAAGATAATACACAAATATAAGGACTCTGATTTTATTAAACAAATAACTGAAAATAAAAAAAGGGCTACCGAATATCGGTAACCCTTCTCTTTATATATTCCGTATTCTACTCGTCGTCTCTGTCCATCGTATTGAAGTCTACGACATTTTTACGATTTGCAAAGATACGTTCGAACTCATCTTTAGCACCGACAACCAACTTGTCGAAATCACGCTGACCTGTACCGGCAGGAATCAGATGACCGCAGATAACGTTTTCTTTCAAACCTTCCAGACGGTCCACTTTTCCATTGATAGCAGCTTCATTCAGCACCTTAGTTGTTTCCTGGAAAGATGCGGCAGACATAAAGCTGTTTGTCTGCAAAGCGGCACGAGTGATACCTTGAAGAATCTGGTTGGCCGTAGCAGGAACTGCATCACGGACTTCAACCAATTTCAAGTCACGACGTTTCAGCATACTATTCTCGTCTCTCAACTTACGGACTGTCACAATCTGACCTGCCTGCAATGTCTGAGAATCTCCCGGATCCGTCACAACTTTCTTACCCCAGATACGATCGTTTTCATCCATTACCTCCAGCTTATCAACCACCTGCTGTTCCAAGAAACGAGTATCTCCCGGATCGATGATTTCAACCTTACGCATCATCTGACGAACGATTACCTCAAAATGCTTATCGTTAATTTTTACACCCTGCAGACGATATACATCCTGGATTTCATTTACGATATATTCTTGAACAGCCGTCGGTCCCATAATAGCCAGAATATCAGATGGAGTAATCGCACCATCAGAGAGCGGCATACCGGCACGGATATAGTCATTTTCCTGAACAAGCAACTGCTTAGACAGAGGCACCATATATTTCTTTACCTCACCCAATTTGGATGTAACAGTAATCTCACGGTTACCACGCTTGATCTTGCCAAAACCGACTTCACCATCGATTTCAGAAACAACAGCCGGGTTAGACGGGTTACGAGCCTCGAACAATTCTGTCACACGAGGCAAACCACCGGTAATATCACCTGCTTTACTTACCGCACGCGGGATCTTTACCAAAACTTCACCAGCCTTAACCACATCGCCCTCGTCTTTTACTACGTGAGCACCCAACGGCAATGAATAATTCTTCAGATAGTTTCCGTTTTCATCCACGATATGGGCAGCCGGCGCTTTTGTTTTATCCTTAGATTCGATAATGATCTTTTCTTTCAAACCTGTCGTTTCGTCACTTTCAACACTGTAAGTAACATTTTCGACCAAGCTTTCGAATTCGATCTTACCGGAAACTTCCGATACAATCACCGCGTTGAACGGGTCCCATTCGATGATAACATCCCCCTTCTTGATTGCATCTCCATTCTTGAAGAACAATTTGGAACCATAAGGAATATTGTGAGCCAGCAATACGATCTTCGTCGTCGGGTCGACAATACGGAATTCTGCCAAACGGCTGACAACCACCTGGAACTGTTTACCGTTTTCTTCGCTATCTACAGCACGAAGTTCTTCGATTTCCAGAACACCGTCATATTTAGAAGTGATACTGTTTTCTGTTGCCACGTTAGATGCGATACCACCGACGTGGAATGTACGCAGCGTCAACTGAGTACCCGGCTCACCGATCGACTGTGCAGCAATAACCCCCACAACCTCGCCCTTCTGAACCATCCGGTTCGTCGCCAAGTTACGGCCATAACATTTTGCACAAACTCCTTTCTTGGATTCACAAGTCAATACGGAACGGATTTCAACACTTTCGATCGGAGAATCCTCAATCATCTTAGCGGCATCTTCACGAATTTCTTCACCGGCACGGACGATTACTTCGCCTGTCAACGGATGGATGACATCATGAACGGAAACGCGTCCCAAGATACGTTCACTCAGACTGGCAATCACTTCATCGTTGTTCTTCAACTCCGTGCAAACCAGACCACGCAACGTTCCACAGTCTTCTTCATTGATGATCACATCGTGAGATACGTCCACCAGACGACGGGTCAAGTAACCAGCATCAGCAGTTTTCAAAGCGGTATCGGCCAAACCTTTACGAGCACCGTGAGTAGAGATAAAATACTCCAACACAGACAGACCTTCCTTAAAATTAGAAAGGATCGGGTTTTCAATAATCTGACCACCTTCTGCACCACTCTTCTGCGGTTTTGCCATCAAACCACGCATACCGGACAACTGACGAATCTGTTCTTTAGAACCACGGGCCCCAGAATCCATCATCATATAGATAGAGTTGAAACCGTCATTATCAGCAGTCAACTGCTTCATCAATGTGTCGGACAACTTACTGTTGACATGTGTCCAAGTATCAATAATCTGATTATAACGTTCGTTGTTGGTAATGAAGCCCATGTTATAGTTGTTCATGATCTGTTCAACTTCCTCATAACCTTCTTTTACCAAAGCCTCTTTTTCAGGTGGGATCAGAACGTCAGCCAAGTTGAATGACAAACCACCCTTGAAGGCCATATAATAACCCAGATTCTTGATATCATCCAAGAACTGAGCCGTACGGGCAACACCACAAGCCTTGATCACCTTACCGATGATATCACGGAGAGCTTTTTTACCCAATACTTCATTTATATAACCGACTTCTTCCGGAACATATTCATTGACCATCAAACGTCCGACAGAAGTTTCGACCATTTTCTTAACCGGATGACCCGCTTCGTCAATATCATTCACATATACTTTGATCGGAGCATGGATATCCACTTTCTTTTCATTATATGCGATTGTTGCTTCTTCCGGTCCATAGAAAACAAGGCCTTCACCCTGTGTCCCCTTACGCATTTTTGTTATGTAGTACAAACCTAACACCATATCCTGAGAAGGAACGGTAATAGGTGCACCGTTAGCTGGATTCAGAATGTTATGAGAAGCAAGCATCAACATTTGCGCTTCCAGTACTGCCTCGTTGCCTAAAGGCAAGTGAACAGCCATCTGGTCACCGTCGAAGTCGGCGTTGAATGCCGTACATGCGAGCGGGTGGAGCTGGATAGCCTTGCCCTCGATCATCTTGGGCTGGAATGCCTGGATACCGAGACGGTGCAGTGTCGGGGCACGGTTGAGCAACACGGGATGACCTTTCATCACATACTCCAAGATATCCCAAACCACCGGTTCCTTGCGGTCAACAATCTTCTTTGCAGACTTAACCGTTTTTACAATACCGCGTTCGATCAATTTACGGATCACAAAAGGTTTATAAAGTTCGGCTGCCATATTCTTCGGCAGACCACATTCATGCATTTTCAATTCAGGACCTACAACGATAACCGAACGAGCCGAATAGTCAACACGCTTACCGAACAAGTTCTGACGGAAACGACCTTGTTTCCCCTTCAAACTGTCGGAAAGAGACTTCAACGGACGGTTAGCATCAGTCTTAACAGCACTCGATTTACGAGAATTGTCAAACAGAGAGTCCACAGCTTCCTGAAGCATACGTTTTTCATTACGCAAAATAACTTCGGGAGCTTTGATATCAATTAACCGCTTCAGACGGTTATTACGAATAATAACACGACGATACAAGTCATTCAAATCGGAAGTTGCAAAACGTCCACCATCCAGCGGAACCAACGGACGCAGTTCAGGCGGTATAACAGGGACAACCTTCACGATCATCCATTCCGGTTTGTTACGACCTCTGGATGCACGGAAAGATTCAACAACCTGTAAACGTTTTAATGCTTCGTTCTTACGCTGTTGCGAACCGTCTGTGCTTGCGCGGTGACGCAATTCGTAAGACAAAGAATCCAAGTCCAGACGAGCCAGCAAATCATAGATGGCTTCAGCACCAATCTTTGCGATAAACTTATTCGGGTCTGTATCTTCCAGCATCTGATTTTCCTTTGGCAGGTTATCCAGAATCTGCAAATATTCTTCTTCCGAAAGCAAGTCCAATTCCGCAATAGTATCTACACAACCCGGCTGAATCACAACATAACGTTCGTAATAGATAATAGAATCCAGTTTCTTGGTCGGCAAGCCTAACAAGTAACCGATTTTATTGGGCAGGGAACGGAAATACCAGATATGAGCGACAGGAACAACCAGATGAATGTGTCCCATACGTTCACGACGCACTTTCTTCTCTGTAACTTCTACACCGCAACGATCGCAGACAATACCTTTATAACGAATACGTTTGTATTTACCGCAATGGCATTCATAGTCCTTGATCGGACCGAAAATACGCTCGCAGAAAAGACCGTCACGTTCAGGTTTGTATGTACGATAGTTAATCGTTTCCGGTTTCAGAACTTCACCACTGGAGTTTTCAAGAATCTCTTCAGGGGAAGCCAAACCGATGGTTATTTTTGAAAAGTTACTCTTTATCTTGTTTTCTTTTCTAAAGGCCATATTTTTTATTTATAAAGAGTTATCAATGAATAAGCGGATAGGCTAAAACCCATCCACTTATATTGTTTTTGAATTAATCCAGAGTAAAGCTTAAACCAAGACCTCTCAGCTCGTGTAACAACACGTTCAAAGATTCGGGGATACCCGGCTGTGGCATCGGATCACCTTTCACGATTGCTTCGTAAGCCTTAGAACGTCCGACAACGTCGTCAGACTTGATCGTAAGAATTTCCTGAAGCACATGTGCAGCACCGAAAGCTTCCAGTGCCCAAACTTCCATCTCACCAAAACGCTGACCACCGAACTGTGCCTTACCACCCAAAGGCTGCTGGGTGATAAGAGAGTACGGACCGATTGAACGGGCGTGCATCTTATCTTCAACCATGTGCCCCAACTTCAGGAAGTAAGTAACACCCACTGTAGCCGGCTGGTCAAAACGTTCACCAGTTCCACCGTCATACAAGTAGCTCTTACCGTAACGGGGCAATCCGGCTTTATCTGTCCATTCGTTCATATCATCCAATGTTGCACCGTCGAAGATAGGAGTAGCAAATTTAACTCCCATCGTGCGGCCTGCCCAACCTAACACAGCTTCGAAAATCTGTCCCAAGTTCATACGAGAAGGCACACCCAGCGGGTTCAAGCAGATATCAACCGGAGTACCGTCTTCCAGGAAGGGCATATCTTCCTGACGTACGATCTTGGAAACAATACCCTTGTTACCATGACGACCGGCCATCTTGTCACCAACCTGATCTTGCGCTTCTTGGCGATGTAGACCTTAGCCATCTGAATGATGCCGGAGGGCAGTTCGTCACCGATTGTAAGATCGAATTTCCTACGTCTCAGCTCAGCATCCAGTTCCTTAAATTTCTTCAGGTAATTCAAAATCACCTGCTTGATAAGCTCGTTCTTATCAGCATCGGCCGTCCACTTACTTACCTGGATAGAATTATAATCCAATTCTTCCAGAGCCTTGCGAGAGAACTTACCCCCCTTCGCAATAATCTCTGTATTCATATAGTCTTTAACTCCCTGAGAAACCTTGCCATTCGTCAAAACCAACAGTTTGTCAACCAACAGATTCTTCAGGTCAGCCATCTTCATTTCGTATTCTTCATCCAACTTAGGCAGAATAGCCTTGTCTGTCAGTCTGGACTTACGCTTCTTGACAGCTTTCGAGAATAAAGCAGTTTCAATAACTACACCACGAAGAGACGGAGTTGCTTTCAAAGAAGCATCTTTCACGTCACCAGCCTTATCACCGAAGATAGCACGCAACAACTTTTCCTCCGGAGATGGATCAGACTCACCTTTCGGAGTGATCTTACCAATCAAGATATCACCCGGCTCGATGCGAGCACCAACACGAACGATACCTCTCTCATCCAAATCCTTGGTAGCCTCTTCGCTGACGTTAGGGATATCGGAAGTCAATTCCTCCATACCACGCTTTGTCTCACGTACCTCAAGGATGTATTCGTCAACGTGGACAGACGTAAAGAAGTCCTCACGAACCATACGCTCGTTCAACACGATAGCATCCTCATAGTTATAACCCTTCCAAGGCATGTAAGCCACCTTCACGTTACGTCCCAATGCCAACTCACCATTCTGAGTAGAATAACCTTCCGTCAAGATATCACCGGCTTTCACACGCTGACCACGATGACAGATCGGACGCAAATCGACAGTCGTACTTTGGTTAGTTTTACGCCACTTCGGGATATTGTACGTCTTAACCGCATCTTCGAAACTTACGAATTCTTCATCTTCCGAGCGGTCATATTTGATTTTGATACAAGTCGCATCCACAAATACAACTTCGCCCTCACGTTCAGCCATGATCTGGGTACGTGAGTCGCGGATCAGCTGACCCTCGATGCCTGTACCGACGATGGGAGCCTCCGCTGCGGAACAAAGGAACTGCCTGGCGCATCATGTTAGATCCCATCAACGCACGGTTAGCGTCGTCATGCTCCAGGAACGGGATCAAAGAAGCTGCAATAGAAGCGATCTGCTGCGGAGCAACGTCCATCAAGTCAACCTCCGTAGGAGGAACGACCGGGAAATCAGCCTCAAAACGAGCTTTCACTTTATCACGAACAAACTTGCCATTATCATCCAATGGAGCATTTCCTTGGGCAATCGTCAATTCTTCTTCTTCCTCTGCGGTGTAATATTGTAACCCTTCTTCAGAGAAGTCCACCCTTCCGTCAACCACCTTACGGTAAGGAGTAGAAATAAAACCAAGATCATTTATCTTAGCATATACACACAGCGAAGAGATCAAACCAATGTTCGGACCTTCTGGAGTTTCAATCGGACAAAGACGACCATAGTGCGTATAGTGAACGTCACGAACCTCGAATCCGGCACGTTCACGAGACAGACCGCCTGGTCCCAATGCAGACAAACGACGCTTGTGCGTGATCTCCGCCAACGGGTTCGTCTGGTCCATGAACTGAGACAAGGCATTCGTTCCGAAAAATGAGTTAACCACGGAAGAAATCGTCTTCGCGTTGATCAAATCAATCGGAGTAAACACCTCATTGTCGCGCACGTTCATACGTTCACGAACTGTACGTGACATACGAGCCAAACCAATACCGAACTGGTTGTACAACTGCTCGCCAACTGTACGCACACGACGGTTGCTCAAGTGGTCGATATCATCCACGATCGCTTTTGAGTTGATAACTCGATCAGATACTTGATGATCTCGATTATATCTTCTTTTGTCAAAACCTTAATATCATCGCTGGTAGTAAGGTTCAACTTCTTATTAATTCTGTAACGGCCAACTTCACCTAAATCATAACGCTTTTCAGAGAAGAACAGGTTCTGAATAACTTCACGGGCACTTGCTTCATCTGCGGGTTCTGCATTTCGCAACTGACGGTAAATATACAGGACGGCTTCCTTTTCAGAGTTACTGGGGTCTTTCTGGAGCGTATTATATATGATAGCATAGTCAGACAGATTCTGGTCCTCACGATGCAACAAGATATTTTGCGTGCCTGAATCCAAGATAGCCTCGATATTGTCGCTATCCAGTACAGACTCACGGTCGATGATAACATCGTTACGTTCAATAGAAACCACCTCACCGGTATCCTCATCTACGAAATCCTCCACCCAAGTCTTCAAAACACGAGCGGCCAGCTTACGTCCGATAAACTTCTTCAGGTTTGCTTTCGAAACTTTTACTTCTTCAGCCAGATTAAAGATTTCAAGAATATCTTTATCGCTTTCAAAACCAATAGCTCTCAAAAGGGTTGTTACAGGTAATTTCTTTTTACGGTCGATGTAAGCATACATCACATTGTTGATGTCAGTAGCAAACTCTATCCAGGAACCCTTGAAAGGAATGATACGTGCAGAATACAACTTCGTACCGTTTGCGTGTGTGCTCTGTCCGAAGAACACACCCGGTGAACGGTGCAACTGTGACACCACAACACGCTCTGCACCATTGATCACGAACGTACCTCTTTCCGTCATATACGGAATCGGGCCCAGATATACATCCTGTATCACCGTATCGAAATCTTCGTGATCAGGATCTGTACAGTACAGTTTTAACTTCGCTTTTAAAGGCACGCTATAGGTTAACCCGCGAGCGATACACTCATCGATACAGTATACGAGGCGGATCTATATAGTAATCTAAGAACTCCAACACAAAATTGTTACGGGTATCCGCAATCGGGAAATTCTCGGCAAATACCTTATACAATCCCTCCTTCTTTCTCTTTTCAGGAGGAGTGTCAAGTTGAAGAAAGTCTTGGAACGACTTCAATTGAACTTCGAGAAAGTCCGGATACGGGAACTGATTCTTTATCGAAGCAAAATTAACTCTTTGGTTTTCAGCTGTTGAAGACATCTAGTAAGGAATTTATTGAACTTATTGAAATTATAGACACAAAAAGGTTAAGAATCTCCTTTAAGGGAGACTCTTAACCAAATCACCTGATATCCAGGTTATAAATACTATTTAAGCTCAACTTCAGCTCCAGCCTCTTCCAACTGTTTCTTCAATGCCTCAGCATCAGCTTTAGCGATACCTTCCTTGATTGCACTAGGAGCGCTATCTACCATATCCTTAGCCTCTTTCAAGCCAAGACCTGTTAATTCTTTAACTAACTTAACGATAGCTAATTTATTAGCACCAGCTGCTTTCAATACAACATCGAAAGAAGTCTTCTCTTCTGCAGCGGCAGCAGCACCACCAGCAGCAGGACCAGCAACAGCAACAGCTGCAGCAGCAGGTTCGATACCGTATTCTTCTTTAAGGATTGTAGCTAGTTCGCTAACTTCTTTTACGGTCAGGTTTACTAATTGTTCTGCAAAAGCTTTCAAATCTGCCATTTTTGTATGATTTAAATGATTATTTATCTGTGTAAATTAAAAAAATTATCTTTCTTCCAAAGTCTTCAACAGACCATGGATAGTTTGTCCTGATGACTGAAGAGCAGAGATAACGTTCTTCGCCGGAGATTCCAACAATGCGATAACATCGGCAATAAGTTCGTTTTTGCTCTTGATATTTACTAATGCCTCAAGATTCTCAGCACCTACATAGAAGCTTTCTTGTACGTAAGCAGCCTTCAAAGCCGGTTTAACGACTACACCTTTTTTAGCGTCCTTAGTAAAATCCTTAATCAGGCGAGCGGGAGCATTAGCGACTTGTGAGAACATCACAGCCGTATTGCCTTTCAAAGCCACGTTAAGATCAGAGAAGTCACCTTCAATGTTCTCCAATGCCTTTCTTAAGCAAGTTATTCTTTACAACGACTAACTTAACCTCACGCTTGAAACACTCTCTTCTCAATTTGCTGGTTTTCTCAGCGTCCAACGCCTCGATATCCGTCAAATAGAAATTAGGATATTCCTTTAATGTTTCAGTTAGTTGACCTATAATTAAGCCTTTATCTTCCTTTCTCATTGTTCAATTGTTTTAATTAGTTTTCTTCAACTGATTTGGGGTCAATTTTAATACCCGCACTCATAGTACTTGAAAGATAAATACTCTTTATATATGTACCTTTAGCCGCAGTAGGTTTCAACTTGATCAAAGTTGAAATAAACTCCTTAGCATTGTCACGAATCTGTTCCGGAGTGAAAGACACCTTACCAACAGAAGTGTGAACGATACCGCTCTTATCTACCTTAAAGTCGATCTTACCTTGCTTAACCTCCTTCACCGCGTTTCCGATCTCATTGGTAACCGTACCGCTCTTTGGATTAGGCATCAAACCACGAGGGCCTAATACGCGACCAAGAGCACCGATCTTACCCATGATAGAAGGCATAGTGATGATAACATCAATGTCAGTCCAACCGCCTTTAATCTTATTAATATACTCATCCAATCCAACATAGTCAGCTCCAGCGGCAGTAGCTTCAGCTTCCTTGTCCGGAGTACATAATGCGAGAACCCTAACCTGCTTACCAGTTCCGTGAGGCAATGAAACCACGCCTCTCACCATTTGATTGGCCTTACGGGGGTCAACACCTAAACGGACATCAACATCTACGGATGCGTCAAACTTAGTTGTAGTAATTTCCTTCACCAAAGCTGAAGCTTCTTTCAATGTGTAAGCTTTCCCAGCTTCAATCTTCCCAAAGCCAACTTTTGATTTTTTGTAAGTTTACCCATTTCAATTGAAGTTTATTAATTATTTTCAGGGAATGCCCCTTTTACAGTGATACCCATACTTCTGGCTGTACCGGCAACCATTCTCATGGCCGACTCGACAGTGAAGCAGTTCAGATCAACCAATTTGTCTTCAGCGATAGCCTTTACCTGCTCCCATGTGATTTCTGCGATCTTAGCACGGTTAGGTTGAGCGGAACCGCTCTTCTTCTTAGTAGCTTCCAACAACTGGATTGCCACAGGAGGAGTTTTAACGACAAAGTCGAAAGACTTATCGGCATAGTAAGTGATTACTACAGGCAAAATCTTACCGGCCTTGTCCTGGGTGCGGGCATTGAATTGCTTGCAAAACTCCATGATGTTGATACCCTTGGAACCCAGAGCGGGACCTACTGGGGGCGAAGGGTTTGCTGCTCCACCTTTAATCTGCAATTTGATTTGTCCAGCAATTTCTTTAGCCATTGTTTCTAAAATTTTTTAGATATATAACATCAATAACTTTTAAAGAAAGACAGTACTTTTCGTAACCAGAGTACTATTCTTTCTCAACTTGCATATAACCCAACTCAAGGGGAGTCTTGCGTCCGAAGACCTTAACCATCACCTTAAGTTTCTTTTTCTCGGCGTTGACCTCTTCGATTATACCCGTGAAACCGCTGAACGGTCCAAAAGTAATCTTCACACTCTCGCCAACATAGAACTGGATATCCAGGTCATCCTGCTGTTCCTGCAATTCATCAACCGTACCTAAGATACGGCTAACTTCTGCCGGACGCAAGGGAACGGGGTTATCCGATCCACCCAAAAAACCGATTACGTTAGGAATGTTTCTCAATCGATGAGCGACTTCTCCAACCAAAGCAGCTTCTACCAAAACGTATCCAGGCAAGTAAGCGCGTTCTTTCATCACCTTCTTACCATTACGTACCGTAAAAGTCTTTTCAGTAGGAATCAAGACCTGTGACACATACTCACCTAAGTCAGTATTCTTCAACTCAGCCTCAAGGTACTCTCTGACTTTATTCTCCTTGCCGCTAATGGCACGCAGAACATAAAATTTCTTTTGGATATCAGACATACCTTAACTGATTAGAAAATTTGGTTGTAGAAGAAACGCATCACGCCCTCAAAGCCTAAATCAACAACAAAGATCAATGCGGCGATGATAAGGGAAGCAAACATAACAACAACCGCACTATTGGAAAGCTCTGCTCTCGTAGGCCAAGAAACTTTATAAACAAGTTCGTTATAAGATTCCTTAATATAAGTAATTATCTTTTTCATCGAATCTATAGATTTTTAGCACGGAAGGAGAGGCTCGAACTCCCGACACCTGGTTTTGGAGACCAGTGCTCTACC
>JAAGKN010000442.1_pt1 | contig 84389 bp, 70 predicted proteins | sample 6206371 | NCBI WGS metagenome assembly JAAGKN01 (sample SAMN11533720, study PRJNA540317) | gut metagenome | isolation source: fecal pellets from male and female animal of same cohort | host: Peromyscus leucopus | place: USA:CA | collected 2017 | reverse complement strand
AAATCAAATAATCAATGTTCTCTTGTATTTAATTAAATATTAATATTTTAACCATAGTGGTTAGATTTTTATCGCACCACTACTAATGGAAGAAATAGAGTGTGTGAACGTTTACTCATGGGGAAATGATTTAAGAATGACATGTACAAAATTACACATTTATTTAATACCAGCAAATAAATAAACTAAATTATTTAATCTACAGGCTGGCACATCCACATTTATTAATTATCACCGTAGAGAAAAACATCCATGGCTACACGCCAGCACACATTTGCCACAACCGACACAGGCATCTGCGTTGACAAAAACGGCATGATGATGCCACAGAAAACCCACACGACCTATTGCTTCCACCGGACATGACTTCACACATTTCCAACAGGCTCTGCATCTATTCGGATGCAGATCAACATATTTAGTTTTAAATGATTTCATTTTTTAGGATTCCTATCGGTTAATGATGTCTTCGTAGAGTTGCTTCAGACGTATCCGCAGATGCTTGACAGCATAATGCTTGCGCGACAGCAGAGTGGCCTGCGGGATCCCCGTCATCTCGGCTATCTCCTTGACCTGAATTCCCTCAAGTTCAGTCATCTCCCACACTGAACGCTGCGACTCCGGAAGTTCCGCAAGAGCATGCTCAAGTTCCGTCCAGAACATCTGCTGAAGCATATGATCTTCCTGAGCCGATCGTTCTTCCGCCAACAGAGAGGCAATCAGGTCATCATCGTCGAGAGTCTGGGGCAATGGCCGCCGCAAAATGTTGGCAATCATGTTGCGAGCCGAGCGATAGAGCCATGCCGGAATGTTGACTATGCCGGCCAGATCGCTTCCAGCGGTGCGAAAAAGGTTGTAAAGTATCTCCTGCAGGGCATCGTCGGCATCATCACTATTGCCAAGCCTGCGCGAGAGAAAAGCCCTCAGCCCAGGCTCCATCTCCGGGAGCATACGCTCAAACTCGGAGATAAAACGCTGACTTGCCATTAGTCACGTTTGAAACGTGACTCCATAAACTCGCGACGTTGCTCATCGGTCATCGCATGCCAATGATCGTGCAACTCTCTGCGACGCGACCGATGATCAGGATGAATAGCGTGCGCCAATCCGGCCAAAACCATAAAGATAATCAGCAGCATGGCTCCTGACAGAGTGCATCCAAGAGCGAGCAGACCGACAGCATCAAGGAAACCCACAGTTGAAAAACCTGTGAGCGGCACAAGAACCGAGTTCCAGAGCCACATAGTGAGCCATGAGCCGGATGCGCCGAGTGCAGCCAAAGCTACAATAGCTCCTGACAAGTGAAGCAGATGATTGTGTTTTGAATGATTCATAATTGCGTGATGATTGATTTATCGTATTCATCAATGCAGACACACAACTATCCGCGATATTTTATCCATTAACATTTTTTAAAACGGATTTTCCGCTGATGTGGCTGTAATGTTGGCCGATCCTCCCCCGAGAGCCGGCGCGGCCCCAAACGGGTCGTCGTCAGCATAGGCATTCAGCGCTGATGATGCTGTGGCGTTTCCGAAATGCACATCACCCTCATCCCAGTTTTCAAATCTGGCATATCGGGCGCGGAAGCGCAGAGGCACATCCTCCACCGAACCACTACGGTGCTTGGCTATGATAAATTCCGCTTTGCCTCGAAGTTCCGTCTGTTCCTCGCGCTGCGCCCCATGCAGATAATACTCCGGGCGGTGGATAAAGCACACGATATCGGCATCCTGCTCGATGGCGCCGGATTCGCGGAGGTCGCTCAGCTGCGGGCGCTTGCCGTCGGTACGGCTCTCCACCGAACGGTTGAGCTGCGACAGGGCCACGATAGGGATGTTAAGCTCTTTGGCCAGCTGCTTGAGCGAGCGTGAAATCATGCTCACCTCCTGCTCGCGCGGCCGAATTTCATGCCCGAGGCATTCATCAGCTGCAGATAGTCGATGATGATGAACTGTACACCCTTTTCGCGGACCAGACGGCGAGCCTTGGTGCGCAGTTCAAGGATCGACAGACCCGGGCTGTCATCAATATAGATAGGAGCGGCATACAGGTTTTTTATGCGCGTCATCAGCTGGTCCCACTCCATCTCCGATAGGCGTCCCGACTTGATCTTATCACCGTCGATTTCACAAACATTCTGAATCAAGCGGTTGACGAGTTGCAGCTTTGACATTTCGAGAGAGAATACTGCCACATGAGTGTTGTCATTGACAGCCATATTCTTGGCCATGGACAGCACAAAGGCGGTCTTACCCATGGCCGGACGGGCAGCAATGATAACAAGGTCGGAATTTTGCCAACCGGAAGTGACCTTGTCGAGCGCAGGAAAACCTGACGAAAGTCCCGACAGACCGCTCTCCCTGTTAGACGCTGCCTGAATTGCCTCGATGGCCTGTGCGATCACCGGATCGATCTGCACAACCTCCTTCTTGACATTGCGCTGCGAAAGCTCAAACAAACGTCCTTCAGCTTCCTGAAGCACATCGTCCACGTCATTGCTTCCATCAAATGCCTTGGAATTAATGTCGGATGCGAACGCTATCAGCTCTCGGGCCAGATACTGCTGCGCGAGGATACGTGCATGCCACTCTATGTTGGCAGCAGATGCCACACGCGATGTCAGATCCGCAATAAACACCGGACCACCCACCTCATCGATCGTGCCGTTAGAGCGCAGCTGCTCAGTGACAGTAAGCATGTCGATCGGGCTCTGCGATGCGCCAAGAGCCTGTATTGCCTCATAAATTTTTTGGTTGACAGGCTCATAAAACGTTTCGGGCTTGATAATGTCACACACCGTCGGATATGCATCTTTTTCAAGCATCAACGCTCCAAGCACCGCTTCCTCGAGATCTTTGTCGTGAGGAGGAATGCGGCCTGAAATATCCACCTGAGGCTGGTGCCTCGGTACGTTCCTGTTAAAACCGTTGTTATTCTGGGGCATATTTTGAATCGATTAAAGTTTGAGTCGAATTATATAATTCCGGTGTTAGCATCTGCTTCAATGTGACATCCGGATGAGATCTCACATAGGCTTCGACAATGCGTAAGCCCATATAGCACGCGGTCTGTCCCGGTGCAGACACGCTGATGACAGGCGAGCCGGGAGCACGCCGCAGCAAGCGGTCGGCTACCGCCGGATCCGTGTCATACACAAGCTGACGCTCCATCATAGTGTGCCACACAGCCGCCTCATTTCCATAGAGCCACTCCATCTGAGCAGCATCCATGCCAAGTACCGTGGAGTCAGCCGTGCCTTCCGGCAGCAGCTGCTTCACAGCATAAGCCACTGCTCCCTCATAGATCATCCGGTAGACCAAGGGTGCCATCTCATCCAACGGTTGAACGTATGGATATGAACTGCGGACCAAAGCCTCCGTTGCATCCACCGGTAGCATCTCCTTGCGCTTGTTGGCCACCATATAGCTCGGGAAGCGTCCGGCATATCCGGCATAATCAGCGCCGAGATAGTGATTAAGGGCCAGATAAAGGTTACCCTCGCCATCGGTGATCACAGACTGACTGTAAGGCCACACCACAGTGTACGTACGACGCCAATCGATGTCCGGCAACAGAGTGCCTGCCGACTCTCTGACATGACCTAACACCAACTCCAATGAGTCCATGCGACTGAATACTTTGTCGACATCCGGCTGAAACACCTTCACCGCCATCCCCGACGAATAATCCAAAAGATCAGGATTTCCGATCAACGGAGCCAAAGATGTCCACCCCTTTTCCATTTCGGGATCAAGGCCGCAGGAATCATGTGCAGCGATAGCCCGGTCGAGCCTCAACATCGGCTCGGCCTCAGCCACGTCATTATTGCCTGTCGGACCAGAACAGCCCCACATAACCGGCCACAACATCGCAGCAAATAGCCTTATTTTCTTATTTTGTGGCATTTTTGGGAGAAATTAGCAGATTTAGCAGTGCAAAGATAGGTCAAAACCGCCCAAAAATGACTAATTTTGCCCGAAGTTTTTTAAAAAGTTATGATTAGAATATTAGCACTCCTGTTGATAACTCTCGCCGGAATAAGCAATGCCTTCGCCGGCAAGACTGATGATCAGCCTGAATCCAGGCCTTTCGTCGTTGTTATCGATCCAGGCCACGGAGGCAAGGATTACGGTGCCATAGGAAAGGTTACCAACGAAAAGACCATCAATCTCGATGTGGCCTTGAGGATCCAGAAGATGCTCCGCGAATACTCAGGGATAGAAGTGGTGTTGACACGCAACACCGACAGATTTCTGAGTTTGCAGGAACGGGCCGATGTGGCCAATGCTGCCAAAGGCGATCTGTTCGTGTCAATCCACGTCAACTCCGTCGACAAACGATCCAAAACCCGCACCACTGTCAAGGGTGCATCAGTCTATACGCTCGGCCTTCATAAATCCAATGCCAACTTTGAGGTGGCCAAACGCGAAAATGCCGTGATGGAACTTGAGCCGGACTTTTCCACCACATATCAGGGTTTTGATCCAAACTCCACCGAAAGCTACATCATCTTCGAACTCAATCAGAACAAACACCTGACCCAGAGCATAGATTTCGCTCAGATGGCACAACGCGAACTGACCACCACTGCAGGCAGAGCCAATCGCGGCGTGCTCCAGGCCGGATTCTGGGTGCTCCTGGCCAGCGCCATGCCTGCCGCGCTTGTTGAACTTGACTTCATATGCAACCCCACTTGCGAGCAATTTCTCAATTCATCGAAAGGCAAGGAGAAGATGGCACGGTCGCTAACCAACGCCATAGTAGAATACGCATCAGCTCACTCCAGAAGCATGCCGATCGTTAAAACTGCCGACCAGGCCGAGCTTTCAGCCGGCATCGACAATGATGATGAAGCTGACACTGACCAAGAGGAAACAACCCCATCGGCTACAAACACCTCCGACGGCAAGATCAGCTACCGGGTCCAATTCATGGCCTGCGACCGTAAGCTGCCAGCCAATTCATCGGAATTAAAAGGATTAAAGGATGTGGACAACTACCGGCAAGGCGCATTCTACAAATACACCACCGGCGGTGACTTCAAGACCGAGAGTGAAGCCGAGGCATATGCCCGCAAACATGTGAGAAAAAAGTTCCCTCAGGCGTTTATTATAAAGTGGTGTGATGGCACCCGCTTAGACTGACAAACAATCTAAAACCTCATATATGCAAAATTCAAGAAAACTTATTGTCATAGGCACATCGGTGATTCTTGCCCTTGTGATTCTTATTTGTGGCATTGACTACCTGAAAGGAATCAATGTGTTTCATACGTCAAACTATTTTTATGCCACATATACTAATGTGACCGGACTCACCGTGTCTGCTCCGGTAACGGCCAACGGCTTCAAGATCGGTCAGGTGCGCGAACTGCGTTATGAATATAACAATCCCGGTCATGTTACGGCCGAACTTGCCCTTGACAGCGAACTGAAAGTACCTGTCGGCACCGTGGCAGTGCTCGGCACCGACCTGCTCGGCACCGCCACTATCGAACTGAAGATGCCGGACTCTAAGGACTACGCCAAAGTGGGCACGCAACTGGAAACATCAAACAACGCCGGACTGATGGATGCCGTCGGATCCACACTGCTTCCATCAATCAACGCGATAATGCCTAAAATCGACTCCCTGCTCAGCGCCGTGACAACCCTGGCAGCCGATCCGGCCCTGCTCGCATCCATCAAAAGGCTTGATGCCATTACTGCCAACCTCGAGGCAACCACAGCCAACGTGGCTGCAGCATCGCGCCCTCTCTCAGGAGTTGTCACCGATGCAAAGGCAATCACTGCCAACCTTGGACGCATGACCGCCCATCTCGATTCACTATCAGCTGCGCTCAACGCCATGCCTCTCAACGAAACGATGGACAACGTGAAGACAGTCACCGCCAATCTCAGCGCCCTCACCTCTGAACTGCAAAGCTCTGACTCCTCACTCGGCCTGTTGCTCCACGATCCGGCCCTCTACAATAACCTCAACGCAACGGTCACAAGCCTCGACTCTTTGTTTGTCGATATCAAGGCACACCCGAAACGCTATCTGAAATTCAGCGTATTTTAGACCAAGTCTAAAATAGCGTTTTTTTAGTGGAACACTCGCCCTAATGACTTAACTTGCCTTAAATTCAGAGGCAACGCAAGCGTTTAAGGCGGGTGTTCCACAAATGTTAAAAGCGTAATCCGTTGAAAATGTGATGATTTAGCACAATGCATACCATAAGCGGAAGCTCTATAGCTAAAACTCTGAATTTCAACAACATTGCACATATTTTCAAATTTCCAAATTTTAACAAGATTGTTTTTATAAATATTTTGGGGGAAATTTGTTGTCGGAAAACGGCAAATAAACCAACAAAAAGCAATGTATCCTATCCGCCGTTTTTGATGACGAAAATAATTCTCAGCATTCAATAATGATTCAATCCATGAACGAACAGTGGGAAAATTGCCAACGGAAATTCCGTGACAATCTAACACAAGAACAGTATGAGGCGTGGTTTAAGCCAATCACGTTTCTCAGCTATGAGAATGACACCCTGACGGTGGGTGTGCCTTCTGAGTTCTTCAAAGAGTATCTTGAGAGCAACTATCTCAAGCTGCTCGGCCTTACCCTGCGCCATGTTTATGGACCGAATGTAAAGTTGATCTATAAGTTCCGGATTGTGAAAAACGAGCCTGACTCCACCGTCACCATGACAGGCTCCAACCCTTCGCCGGCGATCAACGACCGTGCACGCGCAGCCAATCCGTTCAGACAGAATGCCGCCAATGAGAATGCAGAATTAGACTCGCAACTGAATCCACGCTATAATTTCTCTAATTATTGCGTTGGCGAATGCAATCAGCTCGCATCCACTATCGGCGAGGCGATCGCAAAAAATCCCACATGCCAGACATATAATCCCCTCTTCGTGTTTGGCCCTCCAGGAGTAGGCAAGACGCACCTTGCCCAAGCCATCGGCATTGCCGTCAAGGAGCGCAATCCACGTCACAAGGTCCTGTATATCACCGCACGCCTTTTTGAAAGCCAGTTCACCGCAGCCAACGCACGCGGAAAAATCAATGATTTCATCGCTTTCTATCAGGGAATTGACACTCTGATCATCGACGACATTCAGGACTTCATCGGAAAGCCGGCCACTCAGCGCACGTTCTTCCACATTTTCAACCATCTGCATCTCAACTCAAAGCAGCTCATCATGACCAGCGATGTGCGTCCGGCTGAGATGGACAACATGGAGGAACGTCTGCTCTCACGCTTCAAATGGGGGATGACCTGCGAACTGTATCGTCCGGACTACATGATCCGCCGCGAAGTGCTTCTGCGCAAAGCCGAACAGGATGGCCTGAGCCTCCCCACAGATGTGCTTGATTTCATTGCTGAGAATGTCACGGCCTCTTTCCGTGAACTTGAGGGAATTGTGGTGTCGTTGATGGCTCATGCCACCATCTTAAACCGACCGGTAGATATTGAATTGGCCAAATCGGTAATGGCTAATGCAGTGAAGATCCGCCGCAAGACGGTCAACTTCGAGATGATCGCGGAACAGGTCAGCGAATTTTACAATATTGAACCTGACGCACTCTTCACCAAAAGCCGCAAGCGCGACATATCCGATGCACGTCAGTTGGTAATGTACATGACCAAGAAGCTCACCACTCTATCGGTCAATGCGATAGGAGCTCGACTGAGCCGCACTCATGCTACTGTGCTCCATGCCGTTAATGCTATCGAAAACCGCATAATTACCGAAGCTAAGCTCAGAGCCGACATCGAAAGCATCGAAGCCGCATTGATTCCCAAATGACAGTTGACCTCTCGTTCATTGAGCTAAGCGAATATGTGGCCTCTCACTTCGGCCACAACATAGCTATGCGTCAGTTCAATGAATCGACACTCTGCATCGGTCTGAAACGCCGGATAATCTTCAGGGAACGCACCATCACCATATGCCTTACCATAGAGTCGGCCACTGATACGGAGATTACACTCTCCTATAATGCCGGTACCGGTATGGATTTCATCATGAGAGTGCTGCTGAACTGGCTGAAGACTCATCGTGGAGAACTTATGCAGGCGATCAGCATCACCGAGGGTGGCCGCATTATCAAACTTAACTTAGCGCTGATACCCCGTGCTTCTGCCATAGCAGAAGCACTGTCACTAAATTCCATCGCAGTGACATCAGACTCACTACGCTGCCACTTTTCTATCCGTTGATTCATATGTTTCGCCATTATTTTAATGTCGGAACGGACAGATTAGAGTAATTTTGCGAAAAGTTTTCAATCATGTCACAATTAAGCAAAAAGTATTACCTGTTTCTTGTAATTTTCCTCGGCATGCTCTCTGCATTCGGTCCTTTTGTCACCGACATGTACCTGCCGACTCTCCCCTCGATGACAGAGGTGTTTCACACCACATCATCCCTCGTTCAGCTTGGACTTGCCACCAGCATGATCGGTCTGGCGGTCGGCCAAGTGTTTTTCGGACCGTTGAGCGACAAGTACGGACGCAAGGCAGTGCTTATCTCCTCAATGATACTCTTTGCCGTGTCAACCATAGCCAGTATCTACTCCCACACCATTGACTTTTTCAATTTTTGCAGATTCCTGCAAGGACTTGGCGGCTCCGGCGGCATCGTGCTGTCAAGATCCGTGGCCACCGACTGCTTCACGGGCCGTGAACTTGCCAAATCGCTTGCCATAATCGGTGCAGTCAACGGCATTGCTCCTGTTACAGCCCCTGTGATTGGCGGACTTGTCGCCGCATCAATCGGTTGGCAAGGTATTTTCTGGGTGCTTTTTGGCATCGGCGCAGTGATACTGATAATGTGCATTGTGTTCCGCGAATCACACAAACGAGAACTTCGCTACAGAGGGCCGGTAATGAGCCTTTTCAAAAGCATTCCTGCGGTTTTCCGGCTAAAATATTTCGTGATCTACACTTTGCTCTATGCCTTTACCTGCGGCGTGCTATTCTCATACATCTCATCCGCATCATTTATCGTTCAGAATCATTTCGGCTTCTCGGAAATGCAATTTGCTCTTATTTTCGGAGTCAACGCCGTTGGCATTGGAGTCGGATCGGGATTGTCGCTGAAATTCCGCCAACTTAAGAGCGCTGCCATGTTTGGCGCCTCCGGCATCGCATTGTTCACATTCATGCAGCTGATCGCCTATAACTTTTTTCCATCATTCTGGCCCTACGAAATCTTCACCTTCCTGATGCTTGTGAGCATAGGCTTCATCTTTACCGCTGCCACAACAATGGCAATGGATGAAGGCCGCCAGATGATCGGGACGGCTTCATCCATTTTCGGAGCGTCAGGTTTCTTGTTTGGAGGAATAGTTTCTCCACTTGTCGGCATAGGCAACATCATGGCGACGACATTGCTGCTGCTTGGCATATGCGCTATTTTTGCCCTCCTGTTCTCAATCCTATCTTTCAGACGTAAGAACCTGTCACTGAATTAACGCCAGGCTACAGGCCACCGCCGTCAACGTCAAGATAATAATCATCTGACACTGGCTCCAACCATTCATTCGATAGGTTTTCGCCCGCTATTTCCATGGCCAGATGTGCAAACCAGCTGTCCTTAGCAGCGCCATGCCAATGCTTGACATTGGCGGGAATATTGACCACATCGCCCGGATGAAGCTTAACGGCAGGCTTTCCATACTCCTGATACCAACCTTTGCCGGCCACACAGATCAGAAGCTGTCCACCTCCGGATGTGGCATGATGTATATGCCAGTTATTGCGGCAGCCCGGCTCAAACGTCACGTTGACAATATTTGTTTCCGGGAGCGGATATAGATAACTGTTTCCGATAAAATATCTGGCATAGGCAGTGTTGGGTGATCCGATCGGGAAAAGAGATTCCTGCTCGAATCTTGCCAGGGCATCATCGGAATCGGTCACATCCTTCCACACTTCCACCGCTTGATTGAAAGCAGCCCATGCTTTTGGCCAACCGGCATAGAAAGCCACATGAGTCAATATCTCGGCTATCTCTGTACGTGTCACCCCATTGTTGCGGGCAGACTGCAGATGATATGTCAGCGAACTGTCAGTCACTCCGCTGCTCACAAGCGCTGTGACCGTTACTATGCTGCGGTCGCGCAGCGAGAGTTTGTCTGTGCGGCTCCACACCTCTCCAAAAAGCACATTGTCATTCAGTTCGGCAAACTTAGGGGCAAACTCCCCAAGACGGTCATGACCCGCTGTTTGCACTATCGACGATGGGCCATCGGTCAGACGGGTCGGATTTTCAGAATATGTCATGTTGAATGTTGTTAATATAATTGCTGCTGTTATTATTCTTTTCATATGGCGGGATCTTAAGTTTAAGTAGGATGTATAAATTAGTTATCGTATTGAATGTGGTATAATATGAGTAGGATTTCAAATGGCTTTGATGGCGCAATGGGGTCCCATTGTAACGGAAAAGCCGGTTGAAAGCATGCCATAGAATGCTACAGGCAATGCATTAACTAATTTGCTCATCCTACTTACGCATGCAAAATTAGTGTATTAATGTTGCTGTCAGCTACCTTAACCGGAGATTTTCCTACCAATTTCGCATGCTGCCTTGTCATCTTCTCTTTTAATTCGTAACTTTGTGGTCATGCAAGTGATCTACGAAGACAACCACATCATTGTGGTAAACAAAGAGTCTGGTGAAATCGTGCAGGGCGACAAGACCGGCGACCGCCCTTTGGTGGAAGATGTGAAACGCTACATCAAAGACACATATGCCAAACCGGGAAACGTGTTTTGCGGAGTGGTCCATCGCCTGGATCGTCCGGTGGCCGGGTTGGTTGTGTTTGCCAAAACATCAAAGGCACTGACCCGTATGAACGAACTGTTCCGCACAGGAGCAGTCCACAAAACATATTGGGCCATCACCCGATTCAAACCGGAGAAGCCGGAAGCACATCTCAAGCACTACATCACCTCAACCGAACGCAACAACAAGAGCTACGCCTGGTCATCGCCAAAGGAAGGCGCCAAAGAGGCCCGACTGAGCTACCGCCACATTGCTTCATCTGAAAGGTATCATCTGTTGGAAGTAAACCTTGAAACCGGACGTAAGCATCAGATCAGAGTGCAACTGTCGGCTATCGGATGTCCGGTTAAAGGCGATCTGAAGTATGGTGACAAACGCTCTAACCCCGATGGCAGTATCTCTCTGATGGCCAGGCACATTGAATTTATCCATCCGGTCAGTGGCAAACAAATATCGCTTACAGCCCCCGTGCCCGCTGACGTGCTCTGGGAAACATTGGCCTCTGAAGCTACTAAATCTGATTCACAATGAAGAAATTAAAGATAGTATTTCTCGGAACCCCTGAGTTTGCAGTGCCGAGCCTTGACGCGATCATCAAGGCTGGCCATGAAGTTGCTGCAGTGGTGACGGCCACCGACAAACCCGCCGGCCGCGGCCACAAAATGATCCCCTCCGCTGTCAAGCAATATGCCTTGGAGCATGACATCAGAGTGCTCCAGCCGGAAAAGTTGCGCGATGAGCAGTTCATCAACACTCTGCGGTCGATCGGCGCCGATCTGTTTGTGGTCATCGCATTCAGAATGTTGCCCGAAGTAGTATGGTCGATGCCCCCGATGGGCACCTTCAATCTACATGCCTCACTGCTCCCACGTTATCGCGGAGCTGCGCCGATCAACAGGGCAGTGATGAATGGCGATAAAGAAACCGGTGTTACCACTTTCTTGCTTAAACATGAAATCGACACCGGCGACATACTCCGTCAGGAGTCAATCCAGATAGCCGATGATGAAAACGTAGGGTCGGTACATGATCGCCTGATGGCGCTCGGTGAGAAAGTAACAGTTGAAACCCTGTCTGACCTGTCGGAAGGCAAAGCCCGACCGATGCCACAGGCCAATGAAAAATCATCGGCAGCGCCCAAAATATTCCGCGAGGACTGCATTCTCGATCTCACGCTCGACCGCGAGACAGTGCGCAACCACATCAGAGGATTGTCACCCTATCCCGCAGCCCGCACCACCGTCCACAACATCGAGCTTAAAGTGTTTGAAGCGACAAGAGCCGAAAATCGCATTGATGGCCGCCTCTACATCGAATGTGCCGACGGCCTGCTGGAGCTCACAAAGGTGCAACCCGCCGGAAAGCGCCCCATGAGCGGAGCGGATTTTCTAAGAGGATTGCGTTAAAAATTGTAAACCGGCATACTTTGGCACAATCTTTGCTATAATAGATTGTTATAAGTAAGTGTCTGGAATCAGTCTATAACCCGGACTGATTTCTGCCACTCGATTAACACTATATATTCAGAAGTCTGATAATGGAAATAAATCTCTCTATAGAAATGAAACACGTGCTCGACAGCGCACGCCAATATGCCGTCAACAGCCGCAATCCCGTCATTTTGCCGCAGCATCTGCTCATGGCCATGACCGACGGGAATGTGTCGCCGGCAACTGTCGGCTACATCGACTCCGACATGGGGGCAGGCAGTAGTTCCGAAATCAATCATGCGCTCTCGGTCGACGAATTTCAGACCGAGCAGGCTCCCGTCACCAATGTGACGGTAAGCGTGATAGTCGATCGCCTCATCAAGCTCAGCATGCTTGAGGCTCGCATGCTCAAAGCCACACAGGTGAGCCCCGTCCACCTGCTGCTCGCCATGCTCCACAATTCTGAAGTGTCAGCCATGCCATTCATGAAGCAACTTACCGACCGCAATTTCATATACCAGAAATTATATTCGCGTGTTGCCACTGATGCCGGGGTGGAAAAGCCTCAGATGGGCGGTGATTTTGCCGATGACGATGAATGGGACGACAACGTTGCCGACAACTCCCGCTCGGAAAACAAAAGCCAATCCCAGCAGGATTCCGCATCCAAATCGTCCGGCTCGGACAAACATGACACCCCCGTACTCGACAAGTTCGGAGTGGACATGACTCGTGCTGCCGCCGAAGGGCGACTGGATCCGGTGGTAGGACGTGAGGTGGAGATCGAGAGACTTGCCCAGATACTCAGCAGACGCAAAGAAGAACAATCCGGTGCTTATCGGCGAACCGGGCGTGGGTAAATCGGCCATCGTCGAAGGCCTCGCCTTACGCATAGTTCAACGCCGTGTCAGCCGCATACTCTTCGACAAAAGAGTGATCTCGCTCGACATGGCTTCGCTTGTGGCCGGAACAAAATATCGCGGCCAGTTCGAGGAGCGTGTCAAAGCCATACTCAATGAGCTGGCAAAAACAAGGATGTGATACTCTTCATCGATGAGTTGCACACCATTGTCGGTGCAGGAAACGCAGCCGGCTCGATGGATGCGGCCAATCTGCTGAAACCTGCACTCGCACGTGGTGAAATCCAGTGCATAGGTGCCACTACTCTCGATGAATACCGCACCTCGATTGAAAAAGACGGTGCGTTGGAGCGCCGCTTCCAGAAAGTGATGGTAGAGCCCACCACCCCCGAGGAAACCCGCATCATCCTCGACAACATCAAGGACAAGTATGAGGAGCACCACAATGTGGTCTACACTCCCGAGGCTCTCGACGCCTGCGTATCGCTGACCCAGCGCTACGTCAGCGACCGCAACTTCCCCGACAAGGCCATCGACGCCATGGACGAGGCTGGATCACGCGTACACATCACGAATATAACCGTCCCTGCGGAGATCGAAGTGATCGAGGAGCAGGTGAAACAAGCCGAGCAAAACAAACTTAACGCAGTCAGAGCACAAAACTTTGAACAGGCGGCTTCTTTCCGCGATTCAGAGCAGAGGCTACGCGCCGATCTGGAACAGGCCAAACGCCAATGGGAAGAAAACATGAAGAACTATCGCGTTACTGTCGACGAGGACAAGGTGGCCGAGGTAGTGGCCATGATGACCGGCGTGCCCGTACAGCGCATAGCGCAGGCCGAAGGCAAGCGTCTGCTGGAGATGGCGCCGGTGTTACGCAGCGCCATAATCGGACAGGACGATGCCATCAAAAAGGTGGTGAAAGCCATCCAGCGCAACCGAATCGGTCTTAAGGATCCTGAAAAGCCGATCGGGGTGTTCATGTTCCTTGGTCCTACCGGTGTGGGCAAAACGCACCTTGCCAAGAAACTCGCTGAATATCTCTTCGACTCGCGTGATGCTCTTATCCGTATGGACATGAGTGAATATATGGAGAAATTCACCGTAAGCCGTCTTGTCGGAGCGCCTCCGGGATATGTGGGCTACGAAGAGGGCGGACAGCTCACCGAGAAAGTGCGTCGCCATCCCTACTCCGTTGTGCTTCTCGACGAGATCGAAAAGGCTCATCCCGACGTGTTCAACCTGCTGCTGCAGGTGATGGACGAAGGCCGTCTCACCGACTCGCTCGGACGCAAGATCGACTTCAAGAACACCATCATCATCATGACCTCCAACATCGGCACCCGCCAGCTCAAGGACTTCGGATCGGGCGTTGGCTTCACCACCGCCGATGTCGACAAGGAGTACACCCACGGGGTGCTCCAGAAGGCGCTCAACAAGGCATTCTCGCCCGAGTTTCTCAACCGCATCGATGACATTATAATGTTTGACTCCCTTTCCAAGGAAGCAATATTCAAGATCATCGACATCGAATTGGAAGGATTCTACAAACGCACAGAGGAGCTTGGCTATACGCTCGAGATTTCAGAAGCGGCCAAAACCTACATTGCCGAAAAAGGCTATGATGCGCAATATGGCGCCCGTCCCCTGAAACGTGCTATCCAGAAATATCTGGAAGATCCTCTGGCTGAAATGATAATTGGAGCCACTCTGCACGAAGGCAATAAGATAACCGTAGACTACAACAGCTCTGACGACAGGATCACAACGTCTGTAAGCTGATCCGGAATCCCAACTGCTCTCAATCTAAAAAATCGGGCCATGATCTCCACATGCCGGAGTCATGGCCCGATTTCGTTTGGGGTTATGGGGAATATTATTTCACGAGGACTTTGGCTGACTTGCCGTCCTGACGCTTGAAGCGATAATTTACTTTTTATACTGCCAAGAAGCGATAACTACACCCATGTCGGCATAAACACCAAATACATATTCATCCGTTTCCGTCGGATAGCCACGTTGGGCACGCAACTCCATTATTCTGGAGATCAATGGCTCCCAATCACGACCTTCAGGAAGGGGGACACGGAAGAGAACCTTAATGCTACCGATTTTTCGTCCGGAGCCAAAATCATCACGATTCACCCATATATTGTTATTATATACACAGTCCAAAGTATTCTCTGCATCATATGTACGACGGCCGACGTAGGACGGTGCACGACGACCAATTTTGAACTCTCCAGCTCCCTCTTCTTCTATTGCCAGAGCAATAGAAGCTGCAGCAAAGTCAACGAACAATGAATCAGTACATAAGAATCTTTTCAACGGGCCGCTTATATTTACTGTAACATCCTCACGCAGAGGCGATCCATTCTTATCGAGGTAATAATGTGTTCCACCCTTGGTCGCAGTCAGGCCAAAATTGCTAATGTTACCACGTTGAGGAATAATCGGGCGAACATTTTTATAATCAGACAAGTCAGCCACTATGGTTCCATCTGGCCGAATAATACTATCTGAATCAGAGTGCTTCAATACATGATCATTGTCAATGGCTAAAAGAAATGCATCAATTGGCTCCAACAACGACTTTCCATCATAACTATTTATACCATAAAGTCCATTAATGTCACAATAGATGAAATAGTCAGTCATCGCATCAACAATGTCTACTATATCATCGGATAGTTCGGTCCTGTTTCCATCGTAATCATAGAATGATATACCATGCGTTGATGACTCATTTACAAAGTATCCGCCAGCTACAGGGCGAAAATCAAGCGGATGGAGAAAAGTTCCTTCAGGAAACTCAAATGTCTTTTTACCTTTGGTATCAAGGATAAACAAGCGCATCTTGTCATCAAGAAGACAAGTATGTCCATCGAAAAAGCTCCTCCCCAAAGGTCCATAAAAATTCGGAGGAATAACACAATTTCCCTTTGTATCTACATATCCGACACCAAGGTTATCAGTAAACACCATTAATAATCCATCAGAATAATGCGAAGCTACGCCTACAACCGGAAAACCGTCAAGCTCAGATAGAGTAAACACGGTGTTACCTTTAATATCAAGGACCTCAGGATAGCCTCCCTCTCGAACGATGGGAATAAGTCCATTGCCAAATTCACCGACATCTGATATTTCTTTGGATTTAAAGATAGTAACAGCCTCAGAAGGAGAAGAGATTATATATCCGTAAGCCTCTCCGCGGTAAATAGTTGCAGCAACCGATCCAAATGCAACAGGTGGATATGACATGTCAAGAGATCCACCTTGAAGAGGTATTCCATCAAATTCCTTATAGTCCTTTCGATCTCCAATATAGTAAAGACTACCATCCGGAGCCATGTAACCTATTTGGCCATTGCTTTTAACAGGGACAAAGTTCATCTCATTATCAGAGTTCTTATCTCCACTACAGGAAGTCATGGTAATTGACATAATGGCTACAAACATTGCCAGATTCTGACCATTAACATTCTTAACCTGACCAAATAATAACCCATAACCGACATAACCGGCTAACAACATGAGCACCAAAGCAGGCCAATTTACATATGATTCCATTGTCACCTCATAAAGGACAGCATGAACAAGAGAGGTGTTCCATGGAGAAACAAACATGTATATTGAAAGTAAAACCACAGATGCAATGTAGAGATATACCTTCTTGTTATCTGGAGAACCGGATACTTTATTCAGGCCCCACATTATCCAGGCTCCAGTTGCAAGTTCAGCAATGAATGCCAGTTCGCCAAGCAAACCATCTGCAAAAATCAGGATCCAAGCGAATGCATTGATGATAAGAGGCAACAAGAAACGTCGTTTTCTGTCTGGAAATACGCGACCTATAGCGAACAATGTAATAGCAGACCAGACCATACCTGATCCTGGAATAACGAAGTTAATAGGCAACAGCACAATCATGGCCATCAGTAAACGCTGACCAACACGTAACTTATGTTCCGGAGTCTTACGAGCGTTTTCAACCGCGTCCGACATGCGTACCTGCCGTATAGAACAAATCAAACACATCACCAGAATAAACGCCTGAACTACAATGATGATAGTACCCATATTGGTATCCTCGGACTTAGCATCTTCCAATGTCAAGAGTGCGTTATAAGCAGCAATAGCAGAACCGAGGGCCGCTATGCCACTCATCACACGGGAGAAAAGGAGTAGTCTGAAGATCAGAGCTACCAAAGCTATTCCAGCAGATATGGTACTGATATAGATACCTCCTATCACGTACAAGAAGTCTGGATTCTCTTTCGGGCCGCACAACTGGATCAGATTTCTCAAAATTTCCCGAGCTTTATCAGCTGTAAGAAGTCCGAAAGGAGTGGGAATCCATGCTTGTGTTTCGATGATAAACCACGAAGCTACGCCCATTATGAGCGAAAGCGTAAGCATAACTAACGTTGATTGATAGTTGGGGGTAACCCGATCCAATGATGGATGAAGATTACTTGGGCTCAGTGAATCTTTCATAATATGATGTGATAATTAATTTTGCCACAAAGATATACAATAATTACATCTTTTTACCCCCCCCCTGTTAATTTGTGTTAAACAAACGCAAAAAAACGCTTCCGGACCGATGCTGGAAGCGTTTTTTTGAATCGTTATAACCTTAAAGACCGAAAGTATGCTTCTTTGTCTTGGATTTCGCACAATGGTGGCCCACGCTATGACCGGCGAAGAATGCCACTGCGCTCAACACGCTAAGACCGCCGATCAGCAAGTGATGGACCCGCTCGCGGCGTGAACGTTTTTCAATCTGTTTCTGGAGAGCCTGAAGAGTTGCCACTTCGCGCTCTTCCTCAGTTTTGATAAGTGCCATAATTTACAAAATGTTTTAGAGTTATACCTTTAATAATATGTACATCTAAAACATCATGTAACGACAAATAGTTCAAAACTTCAGTGAGTAACCTACACCGATAAGGTGTTTGGCATCCATATCATCGGGATCAGACGTTTTCACATATCGGTAGAAGAGTTCCACGGAATTGTGTTTGTTGATCTTGTAGGAACATCCGGCAGTAAGTTTCTGCTTATCGGCCGCAGTGCCCGACCCCGACAAATGATCAGTGTGGTTGTATGAACTCAGAAGAGAGTAAAGTTCATAGCTCACATAGGGTTCAAAACGGCATTTCTTATATGGCTTGAAGCTAAGCTCCAGGCGTGAACGGAGCACGTGTTTGGACTTAGCGCTGACCTGCTTGTTGCCGGCTGCTACACCATCGTCAAAACGAGGTACTTGCAACGGCACACGGTAGGTGTACTGATAGCGCTCACGCAACGACAGGGTAAATTTCCAGAGTTTGAGCGATCCTGTAAGTCCGGCATATGCGCGGTGCTTTGATGCCCAATAGGCATTGACATCGTAGCCTTTGTTGGAAACAGAAGCCGGATAGTGGTCCTGAATGAAGCAATAGCCGGCCCCGACTTTGAGCCACTTTGTGAGTTTAGACGACAAGCCGACGTCTACTCCCCATTGATCAGTGTCCTTCATGCCATCGGTGGTGCGATAGTCCACTCCGGCACTCACATCGAAATGAAGAGGAGTCGAAAATTTCACGGAAGCCTCTCCCGAAAATCCCTGTGCTGAGGCAGCGGCACCGCCGAGAATCACGGCGGTTGCCATTGCCTTAAGTTTTTGTAGATTTATCATTGTCCTTCTTTAGGAAATTTGAGAACGTTGTCAACGGAATTGCCTCCTGCATCTTCGGGCTCGTAATATACCTTTAGCATGGCTGTGTCGCGAAGGAAATCGATGTGACCCACTTCAACGCGAAGGATCACCAGCCCGGTACGCTGCTCAAGATCAGCTATGAGTTCAGCCCTTCTGGCAGGAGCTGTGAGTTCAGGGCGGTCATAAAGCACCAGTTTTGAGGCGATGTGCTTAAGCCAATGAGTGCTTTCACAAAACCAGATCCAACCGATAAAGAGCAGATTGGCCACAAGCGATTCGAGGATATGATCGGCCAAGGCATTGATCACAGAGATTGCTATGATCACAAACAGATAGGTCATCTCTCGCACCGGCATCGATTCTGTCCTGTAACGTATGATGCCGAAAATGGCAAACAGACCGAGGGCGAATCCGACTTTCAGCTTCACGCCTCCCAGCAGGAAGATCAGGAAGAACACGCTGACGCTGATCAGCGAGAAGGTAAAGTAATAGTCGCGACGACGGCTTTTCGGATAGTAAAGCACATGGATGATAAACGTGACGACAAGCGCATTGAAGAAGAAGCGGATAAGCAACTCCCACACATCGATGATCTCTACCCTTGTCGGATCGAAGATCGACCAGATGGTCTTTGCATGGGCGGCAGCTGACATGACATCTGTATTTGCAGCTGACTCAAAGATTTCGTCCATTGATAGTGATTGGTGTTAGATTTTATTGGATGTTATAATTTCGATTTTACGGATAGATGGATTGTGTCAATGACGTCCATTCATTAACCTGCGCACATAGCGCACACGCTCTTTGAAGCGGTTGCTCTTGATCGTAGGATCTGTAATGGTCATTCCGATACAATATTTGCTGAAACCGGAGGAGTGTATGCGGAGCTTGTTGAGCATATCCATAACAGGCGATGGGGTCAGTCCGTCGCGCTTCACTTCGATGATCACAAGATTATCCATCTTTGCATCAAGGCCGGTCTGTTCATTGTGAAACTCCAGATCGAGGTCGATGGTCAGACGCTCGGTCATGGCATGGTTGACAAGCGTGATGCGGTTGAAAGCGTTGCTCAACTGCGGACATAGATGACTGTTGGCATACCGGGAATACTTCGCCAGGAACTCATTATAGTCGTCAGTCTTCGGCACCCTGACCGGGATCTCCACCCTCTTCTTATCGGTGCGTCCTTTGTTGTTCTTACGCTTGACTTCCAGAAACGAGACTCCCGAATTTTCATAACGCCTCACTCTTACTTTCTGCCTGTTTTTACGTCCACGCTGATGCTCGCCAAACATCTCGCGGTCAGGGGTGTCGTAATAGAGCGTAGTGTACGGCATTATCTTGCGTCCGTCAATCTCCTGAATGCTATATTCTCCGGCGGCCAACTGCAGCAACTTGCACAAGCCATCGCTGGTGGTCACGAATTTGGTGTCAACACGATTGAGCAATTTGACTTTACCCATCTGTTCGAGTGACACCGAATGATATGATTCAAGCAGATCTTTTAACATGTTGCAAAGTTAGCGAATTTTTTCATAAAAACCGACCAAGCCCATGTTAATAAAATGAACTTGATCGGTTTTTTAGAGTCGGTGATTAGTTCGAGGTCAACGATGTTGCCTTTGTGCCGCCTGAGTATGTGCCGCCAGTGGTCAGCCCCATGAACTCATCGCCTCCGGTGAGAGTGGCTCCGGTGTAGACGTTGACGGTCGATCTCGAGGTTTTCAATTCAGGAGAGCTTACCATCATGTTCATCCGGCTTGAGTAGGAGCGCTTACAGCGGAAACTCAGCAGCAGATTGCCGGATGAATCGGTAAATGTGTAGGTTGTCGATGTCGAAGGTGTGACTGAATATGTTGCCGCACGTTGAGTAGTGCCTGATCCTGAAGGAGCATTATTGTCACCGCCGACTGCCACGAGAACGCCTCCAGTCATGGTAAAGTTGGAGTTTGAATCGCAGTCGATGCCACATTCCGGCTGAGTCGTTGCCAAAGCCACAATCCGTCCGCCGCTGATAGAAATAGTGCCGTTGGAGTCTATGGCATCATTATTTGAAGCTGAACAATAGATGTCGCCTCCGGTGATCGCGATGTGGTTAGCTGCATTTATGCAGTCATCTATAGTGGAAATCTCGATAACACCGCCGGCAATTGTCAAGGTCTTTTTGCTCTCGAGACCTTCGCCACCCTCACCGTTGGTAGCGGTCAGCACCAGATGTCCTCCGGCCACAGTGAGATTTCCTTCAGCCTTGATCACTTTGGGGTTGGAATAGTTGCCGTTGCCTCCGAAACCGCCACCCCAGCCACCGCCGCCAGGGCCGCCCCAGCCGCCACCCCAGCCGCCGTTGCCTCCACCGCTGGTGTTGGAGTCAACCGAGAAGCGCGCGCCATTTGTTGTGGCTGTGATGTCGGGGCCACCTGCTTCATTGCCAATGAAGGCTTCACCATCGACCTTGATGCATTTGCCACCGGAGGCATCCGAACCGGTATTGAGTTTGAAAGTGCCGCCGGTGATAGTCAGCACGCTGTCCACACTTATGCAGGTTGACGAATAAGAATCTGTTGCCGACGAAGAGTAGGTGTATGTGCCGCCGGCACCAGTCACTTCAATATCGATCGTGCCCCCGGAGATCTCGGCATTGCCGTCGGATTTGATGCCTTTACCGGCCGTACCTGTGGCCTTAATTTTCAGATCACCGCCACTCATCAGAAAGCGGCCCTTTGATTTAAGGGCTGTGCAATATGAGGGATTTCCGTTTTCAACAGCTACATTGCCGGAGGTGTTCACCTCTACAGAACCGCCTGTCAAAGTCAATGCTCCGTTGAGTCCCGTCTTCAACCCTTTTTTTGAGTCTCCGCTGACGGCGATGCTGACCGATCCGTCTTGGATGGTAATCGCTCCGGCATCATCCGCATCAATACCGTCACCCTTCACATTATTGATAACCAACGATCCACTTTCCATCAGGAAATAATCGTTGACATGCACACCATCCGATTTAGCCGACAGTATGTTCACATTTGAATTGCGGATCTCGATATAGTCATCGGAGCAGATGGCATGCTTGTGATTACCGGTGACGTTAAGAGTGCCTTTGCCACGAAATTCAATCTGGCCTTCGCTGAACAAGGTGGCTTTCTCGTCCTCACCGGCAGTGGTGTTATAATCCACTCCGTCAACCAGTGAACTTTCCGTACCTGCAGGAAGGCGCAAAGTTGTCTTCTTACCGGTCTGCACATTTATGGCCGCACCTGAAGGATTGGTGATTTCCACGCCATCGAGCAGCAACTCAAGTTTAAAGGCTGAGTACACTTTTACTGAGCCGTCAGTGGTGGCGCCGGTCAGATGATACACGATTTCGGCATCAGTGTCGGCATTGATGGTCACGTGGGCGCCATCCGTTACTACCTCCACTCCATTGAAAGCATATGGATTGACCACAGAAGCCGTTGAGCCATTGAAGTTAATGGTAACCTCCGCGTCAGTAAGATCCGAGGAGATCATACGGTTGATAGAGGTGCGTGGCAATTCCGTGGATTTACCATCGAGTTTCGTCACTACTATAGCCGAACGATCTGCGCTAAGACTCACACTATCGGCCTCAGCCACACTCAAGCCGAGCCTATTATTACCCTGTTGGAACCACAAATAATCTCCTGCGGCTGCACTGAGAGCTACACCGGCGGCGCACATCGCCACTAATCCCTGAGTATAGAAATTCCTCATTTTACAACAAGTTTTTCAGCCTTACGGCCCGGTTTGACAACTACATACACACCCTTGGCAAGGGAATCTGCCGAACGGCCCACAAATCGGCCATTGAGATCGTAAACGGCATCACTGCCATATTCATCAATCTCGGCAACCTCGGATATGCCGGTCTGATCGGCGTTGAACTTGATCGACACAAACTCATCTTCGGCAATTGTGAAGTCTGCACCTCCACTCTTCACACATATGCTTGCATCAGCAAACGTAACTTCTTCAAGCGAATCAAGAGTAAATGAGCGTGTGGCCCCGGAAGAAGTGCGCACCACCATAACATCATTTACGGCGGAAACACTGAATGCAGTGGCCAATGACATCAAAAATATCGAGCGTAAAGACATAAAAATAGATTGGTATTATTAAATTTTTCTCGCTACAAAAGTATATGAAGCATGGTAAACGGACAATTTTTTTCGACGAACGCCCGAGTTATCTCGACAAATACCACCCTTTTTGACTAACTTTGCGTTCATGGAACTAAATGAAATCATCAAAACAGCACGCCAACGACTCAACATAACCGACCTGACCCCCATGCAGCAGAGCATGGCAAGCGTGAAAGCTCCATCGGTGATCCTCGTGTCACCGACAGGCTCAGGAAAGACTCTGGCATGCGCTCTGCCGATGTTGCAGAAGATTAATGCCGGCGGCGGCATTCAGGCAGTAATCATCGCACCGGCGCGTGAACTCGTGCTCCAGATTGCAGGTGTGTTTTCGGCCCTTGCTCCATCATTGAAAATATCGGCAGTCTATGGCGGACACTCTATGCTTGATGAAACCAGATCATTGGAGTCGGCAGTCCCCGACATCGTAGTGGGCACTCCCGGACGTCTGCTTGACCACATACACCGTCACTCGATCGATCTTGCCACTACCAGAAACCTGCTACTTGACGAATATGACAAATCGTTGGAATTGGGATTCGAGGCCGAGATGAAACGCATTCTGCGTTCCATGAGAAGCATCCGTTTCGCAATACTGACGTCGGCCACCATGATCAATGAGCTGCCGGAATTTATGCAACTGAAAGCACCGTTAATCATGGACTTCCGCGTAGGTAACGGTCAGGAACCAACGCCGGATATCAAAATTGTGAAAAGCCCGGAAGCCGACAAACTCCACACACTGGACCAGCTGCTTGATGCTGTGCCGCGTGAGCGCTGCATCGTGTTTGTCAATCACCGTGAAAGTGCCGAACGCGTGCATCGTTTTCTTATCGGCCAGAAGTTTCCTGCCACGCTATATCATGGCGCTCTTGACCAAATAGATAGGGAAACCGCCATCGATCTGTTCACCAACGGCACATCCCCGATCCTTGTGGCAACAGATCTTGCTGCACGCGGGCTTGACATTCCAAACGTTGAATCAGTGATCCATTACCATATGCCGGTGTCAAAAGAAGCATGGACCCATCGCAACGGCCGCACGGCCAGAATGGGAGCAGGCGGATGCGTTTATGTGATCACCTCAGCCGGCGAACAGTGCGAATACATCCCGAATGAAGCGGAGGAGTTCATCATGACATGCAAACAAGAACCTTGGAGGCGCACAGTGATGACGCTATGGTTTCACGACGGTAAAAAAGAGAAACTAAGCCGAGGCGATGTCGCCGGTGCAATAATACGCATTGCCGGGATCGCACCAGATGCCGTAGGGCTGATCAGCGTTCACGATCACCGCATCCTTGCGGCAATTCCGGCCAATGAAGCTGCAGCAGCCTGTTCTGCCCTGTCAACCAACAAGATCAAAGGCCGCAAAATCAGAGTAACCCTCACCAAATAGCCCTTTTACACGACACAGATTCAAAGAGCGCCCTAAAGTGTGAATGCTTTAGGGCGCTCTTCCAATGTTTTTACAGCCTCATTTATGGGCTGAGAAGGGTCCGGGATCAGAGGGTATTCAGATTCTTGTCAACGAGAATGATGCTGTCTGCCTCAGGGGTGAAGGCTCCGCGAACCTTGGCCCGGAATTTTACCACAAACAGGTCAGCGTCACCGCCAACAGTAGCTTTATCGCCAATATTGACAAATGTCGGATAAAGCACCTTTGCGCCTGAAGTGTGCAGACGGTCGTAAGTCAGATTTTCCATGCCCGACACTGCCTTTGGCTCCACTCCCAGATATTCATATTTAGCGGGATCATATGGCAGAGCGAAGCTCAGTGCATTCAATCCAGCGAGCGCACTGCCCTTGACGGTAAGATTCACTTCATCGCCCACAGCATAACTGCGCTTATCGGGCGACATGCTTATCGATCCCTCAATTGACTGACCGGGTTGCTCTATTCCATTGTTGAGCTTAGTTGCCACAACAGAAATGTCGTAGGCATCAATCAAGCCATTGCGATTGACATCGCCCATGCTCACATAGTCGAAGTCGCTGTCGCCACGGCGCAGTCCGGTGTAGTTTGTATATGACATAAGGTCGTTTTCATCGATTTTACCATCGTTGTTGATGTCGCCTGGGATGAATGACGGGGTTCCGGGCACCTTGAACACAAACAGCTCACGTCCGGCGCCAAAACCACCCACGGCCTCGTCGACGTGGAGTTTGATGTAGCGCACCAGAGTCTTTCCATCGAATGAGAAGCTTTTGGTTTCCATGTTGCGCGGCCAGTTGAACGCGCCGAGGTCTGTCCAGTCGACGCCATTTTCACTGACAGCCACCGTGCCCTTGGTGATGGTGCCATTGCCGGCATCAAGACGGGGCAGATAGTCAAAATGATCAATAGTGTTGAACGAGCCGAGATCGATCACCAGGTCAAATGGTGTGGAATTGGGCTTATTATATATTGTGTGCCACGTGTCGCCACGCTCCTCAAAGTCAAACAGACGTCCAATCCAGAAGCCGGGCTGTGACTCTACGGTACAGGTGGCGGTGATGCCACTGATGGCATATTCGAGCGGATTATCCTTGGTGCGATAGGTTACAGGAACCCAGTCGGACACTCCGGCCGCATTTTTGGTGCGCACCTTGAACGAATAATCGGTCTGCGGTTGCAGATCTTCAAAAATAAACTCTTCGTCCCAGCCGTTGATATTGGTGTAGAGCATGCCGTTAAATTCAATTTCAATGCACTCGGTGTCTGCACCTCTGGACGGCCACCTGAGGGTGATCGAATAAGGCTGGATATCTTCAGCTTCATTCACGCTGAGCACCGGTGGTTCGGGAGCGGTCAACGCCATCGATGCAGGCTCAACCGGATTGAGTTCAAAGCCTTTGACGTTGACAGTAACCGCGTTTTTGGTCACATCTGTTTCTGCAAGTTTCACCCAGAGTTGCGGACGCATATCAGGGGCAACAATCACACCGTAGGGTTTAAGACGGTTGGGCGCCTCGTTAAGGAAATAGACGTCGCTTCCGGCATTGAATTCCTCAATGGTCTTTACCTCGGTCAGCTTCACTTTCTTGCCACCGACAGTAGCGCCGACCGCCTTAGGCAGATCGCTGATGTTGATTCGCAATTCAGTCTGCTTGTTGCGTTCAAAACCTTTATAGGCACCAACTGTAGGGTTGATTGTCACAACAAGATCAGAACCTTTGACATCGGAAGTCACGCGTGTGTTGACGCATTCACCCATGCGGTATGCCTCAGTTGTGCCGTCATCGTCATATTCAGTATATTCGCCATGCTCCATGGGCCAGAACTCATAGATGCGGAGCTTCTGATTGATCTGCGACGGATTGTTATTGGGATTTACCATCGGAATGATAGCATCGGCCTTGACAAACACCGGCAGTTTATAAAGAGGTGCACGGAAATAATTCCACACTACTCCGCCATCATATTTATCGCCGCTGAAATAATCAAACCAGACGCCATCCGGCAGATATATGTTGTTACGATTATCAAAACCATCGGCATCGGGCAACGTTTCCTGATAAATCGGCGCCACCAGTAGCGACGGGCCATACATGAACTGATATCTGGTAGCGGTGCCGCGAGTGAAGTCCGACGGATAGTCAAGGAACATAGCCCTGACCATAGGCTTCCCGTCAACAGCCTCCCGGGCAGCTGTATAAGCATAGGGCATCAACTCTGACTTCAGTTTCAGATAAGCACGGACATAACTTTCAGGGCCAACGCGACCATCAAAATCCGCTACAGCCTGCGGATACTTCGGGTTTCGACCCCAACCATCCATATTGAGTTCCATCGGGGTGAAAGTTTTCCACTGGAAGTCGCGCACATTCACCTCAGTATTCATACCGCCAAAGATGCCATCCATATCTGATGTGATGTTGGGCTGTCCCGACAAACCGGAGCCAATGTAGGTAGGAATATGGAATCTGATATATTCCCATTCGCCACCGGTCTGATCGCCGGTCCATATTCCTGCATAGCGCTGAGTTCCGGCCCAGCCATCGAGTGAGATGATGAAAGGTCTGGCATTATTGCCGTAATAAGGCATGATCTCAGCCACATCGGCTACTCCGTTGAGTCCGAAGGAATAGCCGGCACCAACCCATGCCACATCGGTTTTAAGCACTCTCACTCCGGCATCGCGCACCTCTTTTACAATATCACGCTGAAGCAGGGGCTCCACACCTTCCACCGGATGCAGATCGCTCTGTGTCCAGAGTCCGATCTCAACGCCGTGCTGACGTGCATATTCGCCAAACTCCTTCAGGTTAGCCACATTGCCGTCAAGAGTCGATGTCTGGCCGTAGCCAGCGCCATAACCATCGTTAGGGAGCACCCATCCGAGCGGCATGTCAGCGGCGTTATATCTGTCGATCACAGCACGCGCCGAAAACTGGTAGTTACCCTCCAGTTCTCCGTTAAGGCTCTCCTTTATGCCGCCATTGTCTTTTTGGCTTTCCCGATAGCGCTTGCCATCTTCAAATAGAATGCCTCCCTTCTGACCGGGTTCCACTTCGGTCCAATAGTCACGGTTGTAGGCATTCAGGTGACCTTCATAGAAACCGAATTTCGGCAAAAGCACCGGATTGCCTGTCAGCTGATAGAAATCATTGAGAAGAGCCACCGGAGTTTCATCGACCATAATAAACATGTCGAGATAAGGTGACTCATGACTAAGACGCACTTTGCCGGGCTCAGTAGCGCCAAAATCGTATGCTCCGGGAGCAAAAGTGTGCCACATCACACCATAACCGCCTGTTGACCAATAGAACGGCGTTGGCGACGCCACTCCTCCATCGGTCCAGGAGTTGGTGTTACGAATATCAATAACATTACCTTTATGGGAGAAGCGACCGTTCTGCACGCCACCGCCATAGAAATATTCGTCGGGGGCAGCCACAAAGTCGAGCGCACTATTCTTTCCCTGGATGAAACGCATGGCCGATGCTGTCTGGATGACAGTACGCCCTGTGAGCAAATCTGTCACCTTGAATCCATCAGAGTCACGATCGAAATCGATTCTCACTCTCGATGTGGCTACCGACACAACATTGCCATTCTGATCTATTGTTACATCGCCAACATCCTTACGAGGATTATCCACAAGGATCTGTGCGGGAGGATTGGCCTTCGGATCACGCACCTCACCGCCGGCCGGATCACGGAACAACCGGAAAATATTCGGACCGTAGAAATCGACGGTCATACGTCCGGCATCATCATAAATCACCTCCACGGCAGTGGGGTTAAGTTGACGCACGTCGGTGTCGGCCAGAGCCGGCAGGACCGGCAGCGTTGCAGCAGCGAGCGTTGCAAGGAGTTTGCTGTATTTCATGAGAGATTGATTGGTTTTGGTTTGCGCGGTAAATTTACAAAAAATAATCTAACTTTTTCACTTCTAATCACGTTTTTTGTATATGAAAATCGCTATAACTGAAATCCGATCCAGTCAGAGGGCGATAATAGCCTCCGTTCTGGCCGGAATACTCATCGGTATCGGCGCCCATATTCTGAAAATGCTGGTAAAATATGTGTCGCTGGCATGCACTCACGGATTTAACTATTTAGGCGGTAACTATTCGCTGTTGGTGATTCCCGTGGGTGGAATAGTGCTCACCGCCATACTGGTACGTTACCTGTTCAGACATCCGCTTGAACACGCCACAATGCGCATCAAGAACCTGATAAAACATGGAGACCCGACCATTTCTCCCGTGATCACAGTGGCACCCATAGTGGCGAGTTCTGTCACTCTCGGATGCGGAGGATCAGCCGGATCGGAGGGTCCTATAGCTTTTGCCGGGGCAGCCATAGGCAGTAACGTGGCCCGCCTGTTCAGACTATCACCACAACAGACAATGATGCTCCTGGCTTGCGGAGCAGGAGCCGGAATCGCCGCAATATTTAAAGCTCCGGTCGGAGGCATGCTCTTCACTATCGAGGTGCTCTCCATGACTCTCACTACATCGGCCGTGCTCCAGTTGCTGCTGATGTGCCTGACGTCATCACTTACCTGCTTCGCCCTATCGGGCTTTACACCTGATCTCAGCTTCATCAGTCCAGCACCGTTCCGATGGGCCGAGATGCTGCCCACTGCCATTCTCGGTGTTGCCTGTGGCATATATTCCGCCTACTATCTCACCACAGGCAACGCCACCCGCCGGCTATTGGACCGGCTGGGTAACCACTGGATCCGAAACCTCGTTTCAGGAGCGATTCTGGCCATTGCCCTTTTCTGTTTTCCGGCACTCTATGGCGAAGGCTATGGCCTGATGCAGAAAGTAGTCAACGGCAACTATTCCGCAGTGCTCAACGGTATGGCCTTTACCATCGACCGCAACATACTGTGTGCTCTTGCCGGCATCTTGCTGACAAAAGGTATAGCCTGCTATGCCACGAACAGCGGCGGCGGCGTGGCCGGTGACTTCGCCCCAACCCTTTTTGCCGGATGCATGACTGGCGCTATGTTTGCATTGGCAGCCAACGACATCACATCTATGCAGTTGCCGGTGGGTAATTTTGCGCTTATAGGGATGGCCGGAGTGATGTCTGGCGCAGTCAGGGCACCTTTCATGGCAATATTCCTAACTGTCGAGATGAGTTTCACTCCTGAGCTGCTACTTCCGGTTGCTGTGTGCTCTTTGATCAGTTATTACACCTCTTTAACAATCGTTAAGGGTTAAATGGCATAAAATAGGGTTTGTCGGACGAAAACATGTTAAAAGCATGCTTTGACCACTGATGCGTCTAATATTGTTGGATGATATCACTCTCTTACTTAATTTTGCATCATCCAAAAACAGCATTAGCCTATGAAAATATCCAAATCAATCATCTATCTGTCGATTCTGGCAGTGCCATCGAGCGCCTTAGCCGTTGACGAACCGACTGACACATTACATTGGACATATGCCGATTGCGTAGCCTATGCCCGCGAACACAACATTGAGTTGAAGCAAAGCGTATTGCAGGGCGAAACAGCAAGGTATTCATTGGAAGCGGCACGAGCCAAATGGACTCCGACCCTCGACTTCGCCACAACACATACCTTGACCAACTCTCCTTGGGGTAAAGGCGATAAAAACAGCTATGGCAGCTCTTACGGACTGAACGCATCGTGGACAATTTATGACGGAGGTGAACGCTCGGCTTCAATCAAGCGCGAAAAGGCAGAAGTGGAGAACACTGAGTATCAGTCAAAGGCAGTGATGCGCAACATTGACACCCAACTGCTATCGCTTTACATCAATCTTCTGTATGCCCGTGAAGCCATAGCCGTCAACCGCGACCTTGCAACCGTGAGTGCCGCGCAACAGGCTCGCGGACAAGCGCTGTTTGAGTCCGGACGCATAGCCTCCCCCGATTACGCACAACTTTGCGCTCAGGCAGAATCAGACCGATACAATGTGGTGAGCGCGGAAGCATCATACGCGACCCAACGCATGGAGCTCAAGCGGTTGCTGGAACTCGGTTTCGGCACCACACTTGAGATAGTCCCGGTGGAGTTCTCCGACAATGATGTCACCGACCCTCTGCCGGAAATAGCCGAAAGCTATCTCATGGCTCTTGACACCGATGCGTCACTACGTGCAGCCAAAATCAAGCAACAGATGTCGGAACTCGATGTGAAAGTGGCGCGGGCAAGCGGACTGCCATCCATCTCCCTTCAGGCTGGAGTAGGCTCAGGCTATTACACCACTCAAAACGATGCCTGGGGCACACAGATGAAACAAGGACTCAACGAACAGATCGGCGTGACACTGGCCGTCCCGATTTTTAATCAGAAAAAGACCAAGACTGCTGTGGCCCAAGCCAAGATCAACAGCCTCAGTGCCCAACTAGATATCGAATCGCGCGAGAATGAAATCTCGCAAACCCTTGAAGGCTGGTATATCGACATGGAGTCAGCCCAGACACGCTATCAGGCCGGACTGACCCAATTGGAAGCTGCACGCCAGTCAAGCGACCTGCTCAACAAAAAATTTGAAGTCGGCTATGTCGAGGTCACCGAACTACAGCAGGCCCACTCAACCCTGTCGAGCGCAAGTCATGAATTGCTTCAGGCTAAATACATGGCCGTACTCGCCCGCAAGATGATTGAATATCTGCGCACAGCTTCTGTTTCAATTTAACTAACACATCACAACGCATTCCAATATGAAAATCAGATCATTTTCAATTCTTGCGGTAATAATTGCCGCCGGTGTGACATCCTGCTCCCACAAACAGGAAATCAGGCTCAACACCGACACTGTGACCACAGGGCCAATCAGCGAATCAGTCACTGCAACAGGCACGCTGGAATCTGTCACATCCGTAGATGTCGGCACTCAGGTAACCGGTATTATCGACAAAATCTACGTAGACTACAATTCGGAAGTCAAACAGGGTCAGCTGATAGCCGAAATAGAGAAAGTGCTTCTGCAAAGCGAACTAACCTCGGCAGAGGCTAACGTGGAGAGCGCTCGTGCCAACTATGAGTATGCAAAATCCAACTTTGACCGCGACACCAAGCTCCATGACAGCCGTCTGATAAGCGACTATGAATATGAAACCTCTGTCAAGGACTACGAAACAGCCCGGTCATCATATGAAAAAGCCAAAGCCGATAAGGTAAAAGCGGCAAAGAACCTCAACTATGCCGAGATATATTCGCCGATAGACGGCATCGTCATCTCGCGCGACGTGGAGGTGGGTCAGACCGTGGTATCAGCCATGACGGTGGCCAACCTCTATACCATCGCCGATCTTGACAACATGCAGGTGATAGGCAATGTCGACGAGGCCGACATAGGCCGCGTCAAGGAGGGACAGCAGGTGACATTCACCGTCGATGCATATCCCAACGATGTGTTTGAGGGCACAGTGGTGCAGAAACGTCTGAATCCAACCACAGAAAGCAATGTTGTCACATATGAAGTACTTGTGTCTGCTTCTAATCCGGAGCATAAGCTTATCCCTGGACTTACGGCAAACCTCACAATCTACCAGAGCCGCGAAAGCGATGCCGTGCTGGTGCCTGTAAAAGCCACCAGATTCCACCCCCAGAACATGGAAGCAGAACCGTTCACTCCCGAAAACCCCGATCAGAAGCGCGTGTGGCTCGTCGATGGCCAGACCCTCACCCCTACAGTAATCACTGTAGGCGCATCCGATGGTGTCAACTACCAAGTGATCAACGGACTCCAAAAGGGCGATGTCGTAGCTATGGATTACACCACATCAGCGGCCCCAGAAGAAGACGAAAACGAAACCGCCCGCTCACCATTTGCGCCCAAGCCCCCGAGCCGCAACAAGAAATAAGGAGGGAAATACGCATATGGAAAAGCGTGAAATCATCAAAATCAAAGACCTGAAAAGGGACTTTACCGTCGGCGGCGAGAAGGTGCACGCTCTGCGTGGCGTATCGTTCACTATCCACGAAGGAGAGTTCGTCACCATAATGGGCACATCGGGTTCCGGTAAATCCACCTTGCTCAACACTCTCGGCTGCCTTGACACCCCGACATCGGGCGAGTATCTGCTTGATGGAATCAGTGTGAGATCCATGAGCAAAAACGAGAGGGCCAAACTGCGTAACCGCAAAATCGGCTTTGTGTTCCAGAATTATAACCTTCTGCCCAAAACCTCATCAATAGAAAATGTGGAGTTGCCACTGCTCTACAACTCAGAGATCTCGGCCAAAGAGCGTCGTCAACGTGCGATCGAAGCGCTGCAAGCCGTAGGGCTCGGCGACCGTCTCAACCATCTGAGCAATCAGATGAGCGGAGGACAGCAGCAGCGTGTGGCCATAGCCCGCGCTCTTGTCAACGATCCGGTGATCATCCTCGCCGATGAAGCCACCGGTAACCTCGACACCCGCACTTCATTCAGCGTTCTGGTGCTGTTTCAAGATCTGTTTCGCCGCGGACGTACCATCATCTTCGTGACTCACAATCCTGAACTTGCGGCTTTCTCCTCGCGCAACATAGTGTTGCGCGACGGAAAGATCATCTCAGACACCTTAAACCCCAACCCGGCTTCAGCTAAAGAGATGCTCGACTCTTTACCTACCGATGATGATTAACCCAACTGACTCCCCACAATGAATTTCATCAACCTATTGAAAATAGCCGTCAAGGCTCTTGGACGCAACAAGCTCAGGGCCATCCTCACCATGCTCGGCATTATCATCGGCATTGCGGCCGTTATCTGCATGCTCGCAATCGGACAAGGATCAAAGGAGAGCATCAAAGCCCAGATTTCGGAAATGGGCTCCAACATGATCATGATCCACCCGGGAAATATGCAGCGCGGCGGTGTCAGACAAAGCGCTGATGATATGCAGACCCTTAAAGTGGCCGACTATGAAGCCCTGCGTGACCGCACCGTCTATCTGGCAGCCGTGAGTCCCATGGTGCAAAGTTCGGGCCAGCTGGTTTCCGGCAATAACAACTGGCCATCGAGCGTCTATGGTGTAACACCTGAATACATGGAAATCAGAAAACTCGCGGTGGAAGATGGCGAAATGTTTTCCGAAGCAGACATAAAGTCTGCGGCCAAAGTGTGCCTTATAGGCAAAACTGTGGCCGACAATCTATTCCCCTCCGGCGAGAATCCGATCGGCCGCGTTGTGCGTTTCGGAAAAATACCGCTTACCGTAATCGGGGTGCTCCAGAGCAAAGGCACAAACTCCATGGGCATGGACCAGGATGATGTGGTCATAGCCCCCTACACCACCGTGATGAAGCGTATCCTCGCAGTAGACTATCTCGGAAGCATTTTCGCTTCAGCTCTCAGCGAGGAAACTACGGAAGAGGCCACCGATGAGATCACTGCCCTTCTGCGACAGCTCCATAAACTCAACGATGATGCCGATGATGATTTCGACATCCGTTCGCAACAGGAACTTAGCGAGATGATGAACTCCACCTCCGACATGATGACCGTCCTGCTCACCTGCATCGCCTTCATCTCGCTTCTCGTCGGCGGCATCGGCATCATGAACATGATGTATGTGTCCGTCACCGAACGCACCAGTGAGATCGGTCTGCGCATGTCGATCGGAGCGCGCGGAATCGACATACTTCTCCAGTTCCTCATCGAGAGCATCATAATATCTGTGGCTGGCGGGGTGATCGGAGTTATAGTCGGATGTGTAGCCACATGGGCTGTAGGCTCCATAGCCGGATGGCCGGTGAGCATCGTCGCATCGTCAATAGTGCTCTCGTTCGTGGTGTGCACTGTGACCGGCATCTTCTTCGGTTGGGTTCCTGCCGTGAAAGCCTCCAACCTTGATCCGATTGAAGCTATACGCTATGAATAAGATTAAAAACCAACAGAAAATCGCCTTGCGTTTTCTCATCCACCTCCTGGCGCTCGGAATCCTTTTCGTGCTCCCGGAGGTGATGATGACCATGAACCACAAGGCGCACCCGGTGCAATGGCATTTCTACGCCAAGGCGCTGGTCTACGTAGGGGTGTTCTATACCGAATACTTCGTGGTGCTCCGAGGCATAGCCAACCGCCATCTGCTGACATGGCGCTTTTTCATGGAAAATATTGGAGTGATCGGAGTAGTGATGGTGATTTCATGGTTGATGAGGCCACCGTTCAAGCCTATGCACGATGGTAATCCGATGCTGATCATGTTTGTGCGAGATCTGGGGATGGTAGTGCTCACCATGGCATTGGCCGTGGCCATGAAACTATCGGAAAGAATCCATGCCATGGACGAACGCAAACGCGAGATGGACAGCGAGCATCGCCGAGAAGAGCTCAAACAGCTCAAGAGTCAGCTGAATCCTCACTTTCTTTTCAATGCACTCAACACAATCTATGCACTCACAGAAATCGATGCATCGCGGGCCCGCACGGCAGTGCACACGCTCAGCCGGATGCTCCGCTACGCGCTCTATGAAGCCGACAGACCAACCGTGGCCCTTGGGCGTGAGCTTGAGTTTATTGCCGACTATGTCAATCTGATGGAAATCAGGCTTGCCGGTTCGATGTCGATATCGACGATGATCGAGTGCCCGGAATCGACACGCAACATGCCGATCGCTCCGATGCTCTTCATCTCATTGATTGAAAATGCATTTAAACATGGTGTCACCGGAAAGTCCACCGACAGCATCGTTATCAGCATCCAGGCCGATCAGGCCGGCAACATAATGTGCGAGGTGACCAACAGCGTTGATCTTGCCTCTGAACACAATCAGAGTGAAGCCACAGGTGTAGGGATTGCCAACCTCCAACGCCGCCTCGAATTGATCTATGAACAGAAAGCGTCATTGACTACCGAATGCGATGGCAAGACCTACAAGGCTTTACTCTCTATCGCCGATTGTAGTTCTTGCGGAACTGCAACGGCGTGATCCCTTTGGATGCCAGAAAAGCCCGATGAAACACACTGCTCGATGAGAAGCCGCTCTGGCGTGCCACCTCCACTATGCTCAAAGGGGGTTGCATGACCAGCAGCGATTCGGCATGATTAAGTCGATAGCTTCTGACCACAGCGCTGAAATTTGCACCGAATCCATCATTGAACACCCGCGACAGATATGTGCGGTTCAACGGAAGCACGGCCATCACGTCAATAAGCTTAAATTCAGGATTCAGATAAGGCCTGGTCAGATTGAACCAATCTTCCACAATCTGGCGGTAGTCAGGTATTTTTTCCTCAAACTGCCTTTCGTCATAAAGCAGCGATTCATCTGTTGGTTCACCATCTTGACAATTCGTTTCATCAGTTGATTGATGTGTGTGCATATCATTAATAAGACAAGGGTTTACGTAATTCCAACTTTTGAAAAACATGTAAACGAAAAATATCTGCAGCACAACCGTATGAATAGCCTCGCACCAGACTGATCCGATAAACACAACCGAGCAATAAGTCAACAATATGACACACAGACAGATTGTGTAATCACGCAGCCATATCATCCCGGCTTCAGCCCCACTGCCGAGTTCTTCGGCACACATGAGCGAATATCGGGGAATGAAACGATAAATGCCTATATAACCCCATATTATATAGCCTACGAACATGGCCAGAATCACGAATCTGAACCAAATCGAAAATTCACTTATATGCTCCATCAGAGAGCTGTAGGTCCAGATAGGTTCGGGAACTTGCCCCAACAGTCCGATCACCAGATAATAACTGCCTCCGATTACTAACCATGGCACAAAGCACATAATCGTGCGGCCAGGAGAGCACCAACCCGGACACAACAGTTCAATCGGCAGCAACAACAACACTATCATGTAAAAGGTGCCGCCTACAAGATAAGGCACCGGCAACACGCCTCCCATCAAGGCAATATGCACATTCAGGATTGCCGCCAACGATCCGGCCACATACGGGATAGCCCATACCGCCATGATCAGAGCCAACGCTGTTTGCGCACGACCACGTCCAGGCTTGCACCACAATACAGTGCCGGCAAAAATCAACAAAAGCGTTGATGCAGCATTCAAATCATGTAGGATACTCTGCGCTAAGTTGTTCAGAATAATCATGGAGGATGTTGATCGATGGTTTGATCAAAGGTCCGGCAACTTAGGCATCATAGAACTGCTTTTGATTCTAATGTTATCGGGTTCTTCGTCAAAAGGGATAGGTGATGATTATGGATTCTGTGTTTTTTATTTTGGGGAAACTTATCGTTCTCTATCTAATTCATTGCAAAGTTACTGTTTTATTGCCATTTAGCAAAAACCAGACATTTTTAACGATAAAATTCAATTTGCGCTGATATTTCGTGTTTTAGCCATATGATTTTACAATTTATCATTAATTTTTACGTATTATCAATGCACATTTTTACGAAAATGCGCAATTTTATAAGCAACTGACCGTTTATAAAATGTCCAGAATCCTCACCAAAACTCAACTTAGAACCATCTATTTGACATGAACTGCTGCGTAATCGATGATGAACCACTTGCTGCCGGACTGATCGCTTCTTACATAACCAAGACGCCGTTTCTCAATCTCGGTGGCACCTTTCATTCAGCACAGGAGGCCGTGAAGGCTGTCGTAGACGCCCGATTCGATCTGGTGTTTCTCGACATCAAGATGCCACAGCTCAACGGGCTTGAATTTGCACACCTTATACCTCCATCCACAAAAATCATATTCACCACCGCGTTCGACAATCATGCGATCGAGGCATTCCACGTCGGCGCTTCCGACTATCTGCTCAAGCCGGTCAGCTATGAAGAGTTTCTTGCGGCTGTGAACCGGGTGAGGGAACGCATGCAGATTACAAATGACAGCTCCTACATCCCCGGCGAAGCCACCACGTCCACTCCCGATCATATACTGATCAAAAACAACCACAAGCTGGAGCAGATAGCCGTGGCCGACATATTATTTATTGAGGGGCTCAAGGACTATGTGAAAATCATCACTAAAACGGGACGCAAAGTTGTGACTCTGTCATCAATGAGAGCTCTGGAAAAGTTTCTGCCGGCAACGAGATTCATGCGCGTACACCGCAGCTTTATTGTAAACACTGCCCATATAATATCGATAGAACGCAACAGACTGACAATGACTGACAACACCCAGATTCCGGTAGGCGACAGCTACCGTCAGGTGATTGCCGATTATGTGTCCTCGCACAACGCGCTGTAATCCAAGAAAAATTTGTAACTTTGCGGTGTGAAACGCTACCTGATCTACACATTGCTGGCAATAGCACCGCTGCTTGGAATCCGAGCCGAAGTAACGGCAAGCCTGCTGACTGCATCTCCCGGCGAATTGATCTATGAACTCGACGGCCATACCGGACTGCGCCTGAATGACCCATCGCGTGGAATGGATGTGGTGATCAACTGGGGAATTTTCGACTTTGATTCCCCAAACTTCGTCTACCGTTTTGTCAAAGGAGAAACGGACTATTTGTGTGCGGCTGTACCGACTGACATGTTTGTCAATTCCTATATAGCCCAAGGTCGAAAGGTTACAGAGCAAGTGCTCGACCTGACACCCGATCAGGCAGACGCGCTGATGAACATGGCGCTGATGAACATTTTGCCGCAGAATCGCGTTTATCGTTACAGTTACATCTATGATAACTGCGCTACCCGTCCGCTGCTGATGATTGAAAAGGCAGTAGGCAGGAAGTTGATCCCCGACGGAGAGCCGTCGGGCCTCACGTTTCGCGAAGAGATGGCCACAAACCATCGGCTCTATCCATGGTATCAATTCGGCATTGACCTGGCACTCGGGGCAGAACTTGACACCCCGATAAGCAGCAGACAACTTGCTTTCTCACCTCTGCGCCTCAATGAGCTTCTTGATGACAGCGGCATTGTCAGAACCACCATCAGACATGGGGAAGCCACATTAACCCACTCTCCCACCCAATGGTGGCTTACACCTGCGGCCATAGGTTGGCTTGTGGCGGCAATCACCCTGGCTGTGTCCATCAGGGATTTCAGACGGCGCAGACTGAGCAGATGGCTCGACTCCGTGGAATTTACCATTTTCGGACTCTGTGGATGTGTGATCGCATTCCTTGTCATCGTCAGCAGCCATTCGGCCACATCACCCAACTGGCTTCTGGTGTGGCTTAACCCTCTCTGCTTTGCCGGAGCGATACTTCCGTGGATAAAATCAGCAAAAAAATGGGTAATTTGCTATCATTTCGCTAACTTTGCAGTTCTGATAGTGTGGCTAATGCTCTGGCCTCTGACCGGGCAAACCATCAACATGGCATTCATCCCATGGATTTTATCAGACTTAATTAGATCAGTTACAAACATTTATATATGTCAAAAAAACTAATCCACTCACCCGCCCGCACAGCTGCAGCCCTGGCTCTGCTCGCCACGCTTTCATATGCCCTGCCTATGAAAGCGGCCGACAGCGTATCGCCCAAGAGGCCGCAACTGGTACTGGGAATCATGGTAGACGGATTACGCGCCGATTATCTCCAACTTCTGTCGGAATACTTCGGACCAGACGGATTCAACAGACTGACCGGAGGAGGCGTGCTCATAGAGAATGTGGACTACGGGCCTTCAGTCGACAGCGCCGGAGCAGTAGCGATGATCTACACCGGAGCCGCTCCGAGCGCCAACGGCATAGCCACATCCACGGTTTACGACACCGAACGCCACATTGAGCAACCCACTCTGCTCGATCCATCAAAAATCGGCAACTACACCGACGAAACCCTTTCACCGGCAGCGCTGCTCACCTCGACGCTTAGCGATGAATTGCGCATAGATGGCGCCGGGGCGTCATATGTCCACGCCATCGCCCCAGATGCCTCGTGTGCGATAATCATGGCAGGCCATGCAGCCAACAGCGCCTTCTGGATCAACGAAGTCAACGGCAACTGGGCCACCACCACCCACTATAAAGATGTGCCCACTCCGGTGGCCAACCGCAACTTCACATCACCACTCTCTCACCGCATCGACACCATACGTTGGGAACCGTCGATGAAGCTTGACCGCTATCCAGGACTTCCGGCTCACAAACGCCACTATCCATTTGCCCATACATTCAGCCGCGGCGACGCCAACGTCTACCGCCTTTTCAAACTCTCGGCTCCGGTAAACACTGAAGTCACAGCCTTGGCCACAGATTATATCAAGTCTATGCGTCTTGGCAAACGCGGGTCGACTGACATGCTCAATGTAGGCTACACCCTCTCCCCCTACCCCGGTAGCAACGACATTGACAGCCGTCTGGAAACAATGGACTCCTACATCAGACTCGACCGGGAACTGTCGAAGCTGCTGAAAGAAGTCGATGCTCAGGTAGGGCCAGACGGTGCGGTTGTGCTCCTTGCCGGCACCCCGGCTCCGGCTCCCACAGATCCATATGATCCGCAATGGGGCATCCCGACAGGGGAATTTTCCTCACGCAAAGCTCAGTCACTGCTCAACATGTTCCTGATCGCCACCTATGGCAACGGGGACTGGGTCACCGACTTCCACGATGGTGCGTTCTATCTCAACAAGCAGTTGATCAAGAGCAAACAGCTTGATGCAGAAACCGTGAGATCAGAAGCGGCGAAATTCCTCTGCAAGATGAGCGGAGTGGTTTCTGCCCTCACCATTGACGACATACTCGAAAACCGTGCCGGCGAAGAGCCAAGCAAGCTGCGCCGCAACACCGTGGCATCTCAAGCCGCCGATATCTACATCACCATACTGCCAGGCTGGCAGCTGGTAGATGATTTCCATCCAAGCAACACCACACGTTCAACCCAGAGGTCGGTTTCAACAACCGCTCCCATTGTGATCTACGCCCCGTCGGTTGTAGACGCCGGACGCATCGACACTCCGGTTGACGTGCTCCAGATAGCGCCTACCATGGCGCGTATACTCCGCATCAGGTCGCCCAACGCCGCAAACCGTCCGGCCTTGTCAGCCGTGTTTGCCCCCAGGAGCAAATGAACATAACCAGACACTCACACATCACACATTATATATAAATATACTCATTCAAGTTTTTCCATCTGACACATCATTATGTCATTCACAACATTTCTAAATAAAGTATTTGGCAACAAATCCCAACGCGACCTGCGTGAAATCCAACCTATTGTAGACAAAATCAAAGCCATGGGTCCCGAGCTTGAAAAGCTCAGCAACGACGGACTCCGCGACAAAATAAATGAGGTACGCGCCAGCATCCGCTCCGCAGTGGCACCCCATGAAGAAGCAATCGCCACCCTCAAAACCCAGATTGAAGATCTGGCGTTTGACAAACGCCAACCGCTCTGGGATAAGATCGATGAGCATGAGAAGCAGATTCTCGATGCCATTGAAGATCAACTCAACGAAAATCTGCCGGTTGTATTCGCCACACTCCGCGAAACCGCCGCACGCTTTGCCCATGCCGAAAACGGCGAGGTAGTGGTCACAGCATCCCAACGTGACCGCGATATGGCCGCCGAAGGCCGCGACTTCGTACGCATCGAAGGCGACAAAGCCATTTTCCGCAACCACTGGATTGCCGGCGGCAACGAAATCAAGTGGGACATGGTGCACTACGACGTGCAGCTCATCGGCGGCATCGTCCTCCATCAGGGCAAAATCGCCGAGATGGCCACCGGTGAAGGTAAGACCCTCGTGGCCACGCTGCCCGTGTTCCTGCGCTCGCTCTCCGGACGCGGCGTGCACGTGGTCACCGTCAACGACTACCTGTCGAAGCGCGACTCCGAATGGATGGGACCGCTCTACATGTTCCACGGCTCTGACTGTCGACTGCATCGACAAGCATCAGCCCAACACCCCCGAACGCCGCGCGGCCTACAACTGCGACATCACCTTCGGCACCAACAACGAATTCGGCTTCGACTATCTGCGCGACAACATGGCCATGAGTCCCGACGACATGGTGCAGCGCAAGCACTACTACGCCATCGTCGACGAGGTCGACTCCGTGCTCATCGACGATGCCCGTACCCCTCTCATCATCTCCGGACCCGTGCCCAAGGGCGACGACCAGTATTTCGACGAGTACAAAGGCAACGTGGAGAAAGTTGTCGAAGCCCAGCGCAAGCTCCAGATCAAACTCATGTCAGAAGCCAAGGAGAAAATCGCCTCTGACAACGCCGACACCCAGAAAGAAGGCGCCCTTGCACTCTATCGCGCATATCTTGCAGGACCGAAATACCAGCCGCTGATCAAATTCCTGTCGCAGGAAGGCATGAAAGCGCTCCTGCTTAAGACCGAGGGATATTTCCTTCAGGACAATGCCCGCGAAATGCCCAAAGCGGTTGAGCCTCTCTACTATAAAGTCGACGAAAAAAACCGTCAGGTAGATCTCACAGACAAAGGCATCGACGAACTTACCGGCAAGACCAACGATCCGACCTTCTTCGTGCTTCCGGACATTGCCGCCCAGCTGTCAGAGCTTGAATCAATGCCCGATGGCGAAGAAAAGTCGCAACGCAAAGACGAGCTGATGCAGAACTATGCCGTCAAGGCAGAGCGCGTGCACACTGTCAGCCAGCTGCTGAAAGCCTACACCCTCTTCGAGAAAGACGTGGAATATGTGATCGACGACAACAAGATCAAGATCGTCGACGAGCAGACCGGCCGCATCATGGAGGGCCGCCGCTATTCCGACGGACTGCACCAGGCCATCGAGGCCAAGGAAGGAGTGAAGGTCGAGGCCGCCACGCAGACCTTCGCCACCATCACCCTGCAGAACTACTTCCGCATGTATCACAAGCTGGCCGGCATGACCGGTACGGCCGAGACCGAGGCAGGCGAGCTCTGGGACATCTACAAGCTCGACGTCGTCACCATCCCCACCAATCGTCCCGTGGCCCGCAAGGACCTCGACGACCGCGTCTACAAGACCAAGAAGGAGAAGTATGCCGCCGTCATAGACGAGATCGTGCGCCTGCGCGACGCCGGACGCCCCGTCCTCGTCGGCACCACATCGGTAGAAATCTCGGAAAATCTGAGCCGCCAACTCACCATGCGCAAGATCCCCCACAATGTGCTCAACGCCAAGCTCCACCAGAAGGAGGCCGACATCGTGGCCCAGGCAGGTCGCGCCGGCACCGTGACCATCGCCACCAACATGGCCGGCCGAGGCACCGACATCAAGCTCCCGCCCGAGGTCAAGGAGGCCGGCGGTCTGGCCATCATCGGCACCGAGCGCCACGAAGCGCGCCGCGTCGACCGCCAGCTGCGCGGCCGTGCCGGACGTCAGGGCGACCCGGGCTCGTCGGTATTCTTCGTGTCGTTCGAAGACCAGCTGATGCGCCTCTTCGCCACCGACCGCGTCATGAAGACCCTCGATCGACTTGGATTCAAGGACGATGAGATGATCGAGAGTAAGATGGTGAACAAGTCTATCGAAAACGCACAGAAGCGCGTTGAAGAAAACAACTTCGGCATCCGTAAGCGTCTGCTCGAGTATGACGACGTGATGAACAAACAGCGCACCTACATCTACTCGCGCCGTCACCACGCACTCAAGGGCGAACGCATAGGCATCGATATCGCCAACATGCTCTACGATGTGATCGAGAATATGATCAACACTCACGATCCGGCCCATCACGATTATTTTGACCTTAAACATGAGCTTATGTCGGTGCTCACCATCGACACCCCCTTCACTGAAGAAGAATATGCCAACCTGAACAAGGAGGAACTCATCGAACGCCTTCACAGCGCAGCATTTGAGACCATGAACCGCAAAAGCGAGCGCATAGTTGAAGTGGCTACTCCTGTGATCAAGGACCTTTATGAAAACCAGGGATACAAGAGCATTATCCAAGTGCCCATCACCGATGGCAAACGTCTGTACAGACTTGTTGTCAACGTAGAGGAATGCTACAACAACAACTGCCGCACCATTGTCACCGAATGGCACAAACTGCTGATGCTCCTCGCTATCGATGAACTCTGGAAAGAGCACCTGCGCGAACTCGACCAACTCCGTCAGTCAGTTCAGAACGCAAGCTACGAACAGAAAGATCCTCTGGTGATCTATAAAGTGGAATCGTTCCATCTGTTTGAGAATATGCTCAACAATCTGAACATCAAGGCATCGTCGGCACTGATGCGCGGCCAGATATACGTAAGGCAAGCACCACCTCAGCAACAGCAGGCTGCACCCGCCGCTGCCGAGTCAACGCAGTCCGAAGAAGCCACACCGAAGGCTCCGGCGCAACCCGAAGTGCAGAGAGCAATGCCACAGCAGCAGCACACCGACTACTCCCGCTACAAGGCCAACAAGGAATCATATCCCGGAGAAAACGCCCAACGCGAAGCCGCATCGGCCCATCAAGGCGAACGTCCGGCACAAACTCCGATGAAGGCTGCACCAAAAATCGGACGCAACGATCTGTGTCCGTGCGGCAGTGGCAAAAAATATAAGTCTTGCCACGGCAAAGGCTTGTGAGAAGTTTCTACAAAATAATCCGATTCATAGTGGTATCCCTGCTGATTTGCACAGTGGGGATACCCGCTATTCTATACGTTCTGCTCTGGATCTCACCCGTCAGGGAAGAGATCGGCAGGATAGCCGAAAAAGAGCTTTCTGAGTTGTTTGGTGCCGGGGTGTCCATCGGTTCGGTAGAAATCGAGCCATTCTCACGACTAAACATCAACAACGTAGAAATCTCAGACTCACTAACCGGCCGCAGCATCCTGTCGGTGCACAAATTAGGCGGTGGCATCAATCCGCTGCAGTTCATTGCTACCGGACGATTTGTAGTCAGCGATGTGGAGATTCTTGAACCTAAAATCAACCTATGGCGTGACTCATTGGGTGCCCCCCTCAACATCGACCCGATTCTGAAGCGACTGAAATCAGATAAGCCGAAAGAGGAGTCCGCCCGCTTCTCCCTATCGCTCCACACGGCAGTGGTCAGGCGCGGATCAGTCAGTTATCACGTATTCTCGCAACCCACTCCTGAAAATGGGTGCTTTTCGCCTCACCACATAAGCCTTAACGACATCAAAGCCAACCTGACGCTTCCGCGCATCAGCGAGTCAGATCTTAACATCAACCTCAAACGGCTGTCGCTTACCGAATCATCCGGTCTGAGGCTACGCAACCTCAAAGCCTCGGTCAACATGACCGATTCATTATTGCTCATTTCTGGCCTTGCCATCGAATTTCCCGTGAGCAAAATTGAATTTGCAAATATCAAAGTGGACTATCGCAACAGCACCGGGATTTTCCAGGCTTTGAATGATGAAGTCCACACCCTGTCCATAGTCGAAGGATCATCTATCTATCCACCTGACTTCGCGCCCATCAACCGTGCTCTGGCCTCGATCAACACAAAGATAGCCGTTCAGGCCAAAGTCAGTGGCACACTATCAGCAATCAAACTCGAACGCCTTAACCTCGAAGCTGACAACAGGTTGTTGGCGCTTTCGGTACGCGGCACCTTGTCCAACGCCCTCAGACAAGACTCCATCGAGGCCGAGGCCAATCCACTTGCCATCAAAGTAGAATCTAAGCATATTCCAGAGATCCTCAACGCATTCCATCCGCTGCCATCCGCTGCCACACGAATAATTGAGGCAATGGGACAGACAAGCATAACGGGCAATGCCGAACTGTCGGCCTTGGACAATGCTGTAGACATACAGGCTGTAGTCACAACTGAAATAGGAATACTTGACATCGATGCATCAGCATCGGCAAAGTCACGCATTATAAACGTAGACGGGACAATCAAGGCCTCTGACGTTAATCTCGCAGCCATAGCTAATTCACCAAAACTCGGAAAAACCGACTTTGACCTTTCCATTAAAGGCTCAAGGAGTAATTCAGGCAAAATAGAAACCGCTGATGCAACCCTGAACATCGGCCGGATAGAATTAAATGGCCATACATTCAATGATGTTGCCTCGGAAATCCACATTTCAGACCAGAACTTAGATGCGATGGTGGAGATTGTCGACGATGCCGCCGGGATCTATGCAGAAGCCTCGACCATCGGCTACGATCTGAACGACATTCGCCTCAGCGCATCCATTGACCACACAGATTTCAATGCCCTCGGGCTGTGGGACAAATATCTGGGATATGAACTTTCCGCTCAGATAGATGCCGACCTCAAGGCCCTTTCGGCAAACAACATCAAAGGGAAACTGCTGATCGACAATCTACGGTTCAATAACGAACAGGACCATCAGGGCATAGATGTGGGTCCCATACAGATCCTGGCCGATGAAAACATGAAATCAGAACCTCGGATCTCGCTCACTTCCGATGTGGTGATCGCCGAATTAAACGGCAAATATAACTTCTCATCGCTGGTCGGCAACCTGTATGACATGATCCGTGGCGAAGCAGAACCCACATCTCAGCCAGGTCAACCAGAAAACAACTTCAACTTCAAGGCGAGCATTCTGGAAAATGTAGAGCTGTTCAGTTTCTTCAATCTCCCTGTAATGCCAATCTACACAGTTGACCTTGTCGGGGGTGTGCATCCCGACAAAGCGTGGCTCATGGTCAATGCTCCATACCTGCAAAAAGGAGATAAACTGATACGCAACTCGCAGATCAACCTCATTGCCAGCGCCCAGTCCTCACTGCTCGCATCAACCATATTCCCGACAAAAGATGGAGATGCCACCATCACATTGAGCTCACGACTTGACCATATCGACTACTCCAGTTCTTTGATTAAATGGGACATTGACAGACAGAAGGCTTACAACGGCTCAATCGGGTTTGACGCCATATTGCTTACAGACGATGAATCATCAGCCATAAACGGAGGAATGATCACATTCAACAGAAGCAACATGGTGTTCAACGATTCAGTGTGGACCATAGAGCCGGCCACAATCAGCATTAAAAAGAACGCGATCACGGTCAATGACCTGCATATAGGCCGTGAATATCAGTCAGTAGACATTAACGGTGTGGCGTCTGCCGACTCACTGAGCCAACTCGACGTAGCCCTGCGTAACGTCAATCTCGACTACCTGTTTGAAACCTTGAATTTAGGCGAAGCCATTGTGTTCGGGGGATCGGCCACCGGTAATGTCAACGGCACCGCCCTACTCTCCGATTCACCGATTCTACGCACTGATAACCTCCACGTTGACCGTTTCAGTTACAACCGTGGACTGATAGGCGATGCTGACATCACAGCCCGATGGGACAATCCCAACAAAGCGATCGTTATGCATGCCGATGTGGCTCAGGACAATGGCTGCACAACCCGCGTTGACGGGCTGATCGCACCTTCCAATCCCGGAAAACTTGAATTTACCTTTTATGCCGATCACACGCCGGTCACATTCCTGAAAAATCTGCTGTACACTTTTACATCAGATGTCACCGGTGAAGCATCAGGCATTCTGGAACTTTACGGCACAATGAAAAACGTGCAGCTGAAAGGTGCGCTCAAGCCTCATGGATTCGGCATGACTATAGCCCAGACTAATTGCACATACTTCACCGAGGATTCCGTGATAATCACACCGGGGACGATCTCACTGTCAGGAATCACCATCCGCGACAGCTGGGGCCACACAGCCAGGCTCAACGGAAATGTCCGCCACAACTACCTGAAAGATTCCACCTTTGACATCAATATAAACGACGTGCGCAATCTGATCGTTTATAACCAAGGAGCGAACGATGATACGAATTGGTATGGACGGATTTTCGGTACCGGATCAGCCAGACTTACAGGTGGCACCGGAATTATCAACGTCAGCGCGAATATCACTACAGCCACAGGTAGTGAATTTACATTCACGCTTTCCGATCGTGAACAGGCCGGAGAGTATTCATTTCTGGAATTTCGCGACCGTGAATCCATGCGTCCGCAAGACACGCACACCCTCAAACCCGGATCGCCCGAACTGGATCGAATCATGGCTAACCGCGTGCGCCACACGTCAGCGATAGCCACAGCCACAACATTCAATATGGATCTTGACATCAACGTCAGACCAAATGCACGGATGAATCTCATAATGGACCCGGTCAGTGGTGACAGAATCACGGCATATGGAGCCGGATCTCCCAAAATCATCTATAGATCGAGCAATGATGATTTCCAGATGTTCGGTGACTACACCATAGAGCGAGGTGACTACAATTTCACTCTTCAGGACATCATCATCAAGAATTTCTCTATCGAAAGCGGAAGTCAGGTCAATTTCAGAGGCGATCTCGACAAAATCAATCTTGACATTCACGCCATCTACTCGTTGAAGGCCAACCTCAGCGACCTCGATGAATCGTTTCTTAACGACAAAGAAGTAGGCCGCACGTCTGTGACAGTACAGGCAATGCTCAACCTCGATGGCCCCGTCACATCACCTAACATCAAATTTGATCTGCGCTTCCCTACACTGACCTCGGATGTGGACCGCAAAGTGCACGCCATTGTGTCGACAGAAGAGATGATGAACCGACAGATAATTTATCTGCTGGCCCTAAACAAATTCTATACTCCTGACTATATGACTGCATCGTCCGGCAAAGGAGGCAATGAACTGGTGTCGGTAGCATCATCGACAATCTCTTCTCAGCTCAGCAATATTCTCGGACAGATATCCGATAAATTCACCCTCGCCCCGAATTTACGTTCGGACAACGGCGACTTCTCAGACGTGGAATTTGATCTGGCATTATCGTCAACGCTTCTCAACAACCGACTGCTTCTCAACGGCAATTTCGGCTATCGCGACCAGATTCTCAATAACAACCAGTTTATCGGTGACTTCGATATCGAATACCTGCTAAATCGCGGAGGCAACTGGCGACTTAAAGCCTACAATCACTTCAATGACCGCAACCTATACGTGAAAACAGCCATGACCACTCAAGGCATAGGCATTGTGTTCAAACATGATTTTGACAAATTCATCAACTTCTTCAAAGGGCGCAAAAAGCGCATTGCCCACGAATCAGTTGTCACTGAGGCCGGATCAGAGTCAGGCCATCACGTATCGGAAGAATCACAGCGTTCAGATTCTGTTGCGACGCCACAAAATCGTTGAACCGACGTATGCCCTCGGTTTGTGCGTCATGAGCTGACGCATCAGTGATTTTCCCTCCCCAAAGCGTGTTATCGGCAAGAATTATGCCACCCTTGGCCATTTTGGGCAGTATCATTTCCAAATACTCGCAATAAGTGCGTTTGTTCGCATCAATAAACACCAGATCCCACTCACCGGGCAACTGCGGCACGATCTCCAACGCGTCGCCGATATGAAGCCTGATCCGTGGATCGTTGCTAAAACGCTCCGATAGCTCATCAGCATCCTCATCGTTTATCTCAATTGTGTGCAATTCACCCTCGGCAGAAAGGCCTTCGGCCAGACAAAGCGTGCTGTAACCGGTGAAGCAGCCCAATTCAAGAATGCGCTTTGGACGCACCATATGGCTCAACATTGACAACAGCCGCCCCTGGTAATGTCCGGAACACTGATGACCATAAAGATGATTCAGTTGAGTGTGGCGGTTGAGAGCTGCAAGATGAGCCGGCTCAGCAACAATATGGTCCAGTATGTAATCCTCAAGTTCAGTGTCCATGGATGAGTGACTCTACTGCCAACCTATATGAATCCAATCCAAACCCGGCAATTACTCCCCTGCACACACCGGAAATCATCGAATGGTGGCGAATCTCCTCGCGCGACCAGACATTAGAGATGTGCACCTCCACTACCGGCACTTCAATAGCAGCGATAGCATCGGCAATGGCCAACGAAGTATGGGTGTAGGCACCGGCATTCAACACAATGCCACAATACGCTTCATCAAATCCGACTTCATGAAGTTTGTCTATGATCGCGCCCTCGCAATTACTCTGGAAATATTCCACATCACAGAGCTTGCGGAGCGATGCCAGACAATCATCCATTGTGCCCGTTCCATAGATATGCGGTTCGCGACGTCCGAGCAGATTCAGATTCGGACCATTTATAATCAGGATTTTCATAATCGTTCGATCAGTTGTTTATGAAGGTCATCAGCCGTCACTCCGGCAACCACAGGCACAGAAGCAGCGATATATTCCCGGCCAACTGTTGTGGCCATCGGCTGCGGGCGCGTTATCACAGCAAAGCTGACACCATCCATCTTACTATATACATCGTCAACATAGCCCACCCAGTCGATACGTCCGGAGATGCCAAACGAACGGGCCCTGTTGACGATCGGCATCACAATCTTGGCATTGCCTTCCCCGACAATCCGCAAACGCCACTCCCGCGAAGGGTCAATCCTTCCGAGTGCATCAATCAGCGCCAACAAACCGCAATCAGGAGTTATCCGGCCTATCCATAGCATGGTCGGCACCTCGTCAGGTCCCTGACATTCCCGAACCACAGGCGGGAATGCCGGTTCAAATATATCGGGCGAGATAAGCAGATCCTTACGTCCGCTTAACCTCAGAGCCGACTCTACCAACTCACCAAGTTCATGCGAATGAATGTGAATCACACACTCTCCCTCAGGCAGATGGCGCAACAGCCGCGACAGATTTACCGAGGCAAACATCCCAGACATCCGGCACGGCATCACCTTGATCCCGCCAGCCGACATGCGGTTAACAATTGCCGCAGAATCTTCGCAGATAACCAACGGGAACTCAGACATAAGAGCAGAAAGCCGGGCACGGGTTTCTGCCCCGCCCCAGCTTTTATTTCCACAGATGTGAACCGCCAATCTCATTTCAGCAGATCTGGTCTAAGACGCTGAGTGCGCTCCATTGCCTGCTCATGGCGCCATTCACTGATCTTGGCCTCATGGCCGGAAAGCAAAATGTCCGGCACACGCCATCCTTTGTAGTCGGCCGGGCGAGTGTAGACCGGAGGAGCCAGCAGATTATCCTGAAATGAATCAGAAAGAGCACTCTGCTCGTCACCGATGGCCCCGGGTATCAACCTCACCATTGCATCGGCTATGACCACAGCCGGGATCTCACCTCCGGTCAGCACGTAGTCACCTATTGAGATCTCACGTGTCACCAGATGCTCCCTTATGCGCCAGTCAACTCCCTTGTAATGACCGCAAAGAATGATCACATTTTCAAGCAGCGACAAAGAATTGGCCATCGGTTGTGTCAACAGATCGCCATCGGGAGATGTGAAGATCACCTCATCGTAGTCACGTTCTGCTTTCAAAGCCGAAATAGCGCGATCCACCGGCTCCACCTGCATTACCATTCCAGCTTCACCACCAAAGGGATAATCATCGACTTTGCGATGTTTGTTGGTGGTCCAGTCACGAAGGTTGTGCACATGAAACTCCACAAGGCCCTTGTCCTGCGCCCGTTTCAAAATGGAGCAGTTAAGCGGACTTTCGAGCATTTCCGGCAAAACGGTGAGAATATCTATACGCATGACAGATCAGGCTATGTTAAATGCCTTTCGCAATGAGTCGACCGCATCGGTCTTCTCCCAAGTGAAAAGTTCGACCTCCATCTCGATCGGCTCCTGCTCATACTTGTTGACAAACACTTTGGTGACCGTCTGAGGCTCACGACCGAAATGGCCGTATGATGCAGTTTCCTTGTAAATGGGTTTACGCAGTTTCAGCCTCTGCTCAATGGCATGAGGTGTCATGTCAAATTCAGGCATAGACTGCACTTTAGCTGCAATCTCCGAATCGGAGAAGTTAACTTTAGATGTGCCGAATGTGTTGACGCACAAGCTCACCGGATGAGCCACGCCAATCGCATAAGCCACCTGTACCATAACTTCCGAAGCCACGCCTGCGGCCACAAGATTCTTGGCCATGTGGCGTGCGGCATAGGCTGCAGAGCGGTCGACCTTGCACGGATCCTTGCCTGAGAATGCGCCGCCGCCGTGAGCGCCACGGCCTCCGTAGGTGTCCACGATTATCTTTCGACCGGTCAGTCCGGCATCACCATGAGGGCCGCCGATCACGAATTTTCCGGTTGGATTCACATGAAGCACCAGTCGGTCGTCAAAAAGGCGCTGGACATTTTCAGGCAGCCCATTGATAACACGAGGCAGCAATATTTCAGCCACATCCTTGCGGATCCTGGCAAGCATAGCCTCATCGTCATCGCTGAACTCATCGTGCTGAGTAGACACCACGATAGTGTGGACACGTACCGGATGGTTCTTCTCATCATATTCTACAGTGACCTGACTCTTTGAATCCGGGCGCAGATATGTCATCAACTTGCCCTCCTTGCGGATTGCCGAGAGTTCGCGGAGTATTCGGTGACTCAGGTCAAGAGTCAACGGGAGCATCGAAGGAGTTTCATCAGTTGCATAACCGAACATCATGCCCTGATCGCCTGCACCCTGTTCTTCTTTGACTTCGCGCTCAACGCCACGGTTAATGTCGGGGCTCTGTTCGTGAATAGCCGAAAGCAGTCCGCATGATTCAGCTTCAAACTTGAGAGCGCTGTTATTATATCCGATCTCGCTCACCGTCCTGCGGATCACGTCCTGAAGATCGACGTATGCAGAGCTTTTCACTTCGCCGGCCACAACAACCTGACCTGTTGTCACAAGAGTTTCGCAACCAACTTTGCTACTGGAATCGCGCGCCAGAAATTCATCAAGGATGGCGTCGCTGATCTGGTCGGCCACTTTATCGGGATGTCCCTCGGAAACCGACTCACTCGTAAAGAGATAATTCATAGTGCTTAATGGAGTTTTTAGCATTTTTTATTCATTGGAGGTTGCAAGCAATCAAATTTGTCCTCCTTTAATTTCAGGGCAAAGTTACGCAATTTCCACGACACTCACAAATCGTCAGGAGTGAACAGCGGAGTTGTTTCGTTGCGCTTGTAATATGCCGCCAAGGTCGCGATGAAGTGTGAGATCTGCTTCATGGCCGCGATAGTTTCCGGCGACATCTCCTTTCCACCCAGACGCATCAGCAACATGCCATACAGCGCGGTGAAACATGTCGACAATTCATCTGCGGCTTTATCTCCGGCTTTGGCACGCAATTCCACGACATATGGAAGCGTCCTGTAAAACTCGGCAGTGTAATCGCTGAACCGTGGGTCGGCAAGCAGCGCTTTGTGCAGTTCAATCATTGACTCCATTACGTTGCGGTTGATCTGGAGATGTCCGGACTCAGCCACGCCCTCACGGCGCATCATGTCAATCAGACTCTCATACCACTCTTCCATCTGCCGACGTTGTTCGGGAGTGAGATCCTTGAACCGATCGATCACGTTAGTCCGTATCTGTTCGATGTCAAGATGGTTAGCGCGGATCAGATCCTCGATCTGCCACATATATATGAGATATTCAGCAATATTCTCTTTGCGTTTCTGTGAAGCTATTATCATTTGATTATCTGTTTAATAAGTTTAACCGGATCTGGGCAATTCCAAACATGTCCGAGCAATGCGAACCCAGCAAAAGGATAACGCGCAAGGGACTCAATGCGTTCAGTAGTGATGCCACCCAAGGCCACCACATTATCCGCCCTATCAATCAAAGCAAGATCGGCCTCAGTGAAGGCGTTGCCACCATAGCCGACCTTGCTGATGCTTTCAAAAATCGGGCTGAGGGTAACGTAATCGTAGCATCCTGCAACTGTGGCCGCCTTGACTTCTTCGATCGAATGGCATGTAAGCGACAGCGGCCCACGGTAGCCCACCGGAGCCTTCGGACAACGCCCATTCAGATGCAGACCGCCGAGATTCATTTCCCAGACAAGCTCGAAGTGACCGTGAAGCTTGATGCGATTGCGCAGCCTGTAGGGAATATCCTCAATGATACGCCTCACGTCAGCCACCAGAGCATCCGGATGACGCAGATGAACAAAGTCCGCACCGGCATCCAGCAGCGATGTTATCACTGCAGCCTCACCTGTCACCATCTGCGGTGGAGTTATTACAATGATCAAACGTTTATTCATGGCGCATCCGCAAGGAATAGAAATGATCCAACGGCCCATGACCGCTTCCAATTGAGAATTGCGCCCCGGAAATCAATGCTGCAGTAACGTAAGCCTTGGCTGTGGAAACAGACTCGATAAGCGGGCGTCCCTGTGCCAGGCATGATGCAATTGCAGACGAGAAAGTGCAACCTGTGCCATGAGTATTTACCGTTTCGACTGCCGGAGCAGAAAATTCGGCTCTGGTACCATCGGCCATAAACAGCAAATCAGTTTTTTGGTCACCATCACGGTCACCACCCTTCAGCAAAACAGCGGCGGGTCCAAGATCCAAAATACGGGAAGCCTGCACCTCCGGATCCAAGCTATCGGTCAATTCATAAGCCTCAGCCACATTAGGAGTAACAAGGTCGGCCAACGGGAAAAGGGTGCCAACCATTTCAGCAACAGCATCCTCGGAAAGAAGGCGTGAGCCAGAGGTGGACATCATAACTGGATCGACGACTACGTGCGGGAGAGCATGAGTCCTCATACACTTCACCACCGCTTTTACAGCATCAACAGAATGAAGCATACCGGTTTTCACTGCATGCGGAGACATATCATCCAAAATAGCCTTTATCTGAGCAGTCACCATGTCAGGGTCCACAGCATCGACCCGCGTCACCCCAAGAGAGTTTTGTGCAGTTATGGCCGTGACAACACTCATGCCGTAACAACCCAAAGCCGATATAGTTTTGATGTCGGCCTGGATTCCGGCTCCACCGCTGCAATCAGATCCAGCTATAGTCAATACTCTTTTCATAACTGCAAAATAACCACAAAAAGGAGCAACTGGAGATCAAATTAGCATTTTTTAACTCCAAAACAACACTTTTTACAAAAAAATCCCACATCTCTTGAAATTAATTCAATTTTTAAGAGTATATTTGCCATCAAAATAGACACATAATCATTCATTATTATTTAAACTGTTATTATGAATAAAACTGACCTCGTAAATGCCATCGCAGAAAAAGCCGGTCTTTCAAAAGCAGACGCCAAGAACGCGCTTGACGCCACTCTGTCCGCGCTGACTGACGCTCTCGTTGCCGGCGACAAAATCGCACTCGTTGGCTTTGGCACTTTCTCTGTAGCTGAAAAGGGCGCACGCACAGGTATCAACCCTGCGACTAAAGAAAAAATCGAAATTCCCGCACGCAAGGCTGTTAAATTCAAAGCCGGTGCTGAACTTGCTGCAAAAGTGAAGTAAACATCCATTACTTCAAACTCCCTCCGACAGAAAAGCGGATCATTTGGCCAATGGCCAAGCGATCCGCTAATTTTTTTCATCCACCCTTTGGCAGTTTTTTAGTAATTTTGTGCCCAGAAACCAAAGGTACATGAAGAATCTGATTACACGTTATGCCGTATTTATATTCGGCTTATATCTGCTTACACTCGGTGTGGTTCTGATTGTGAAATCATCGCTTGGCACATCACCGATATCAAGTCTGCCCTATGTTGTCAGCCTTATGACGCCGATCACCCTCGGCACCGCTGCATTTCTGCTCAACATGTTGCTTATACTCGGACAGTTATGGTTTATCCGCGAGAGCAACTCCCGACGCGATCTCATAGAGATATTAATGCAGATACCGTTTTCAATCCTATTCGGTTATTTCATAGACTTCAACATGGTGTTGCTTAGCGGAATACCTGTGCCTACATATGGTGTTCAGCTCGGTCTGCTTGCCATCGGATGCATAGTTCAGGCATTGGGCGTAGCTCTGGAACTTAAGCCCAACGTAGTAATCATGAGCGGCGAGGGATTTGTGAAATATGCCTCACGACGTTACTCAAAAAATTTCGGCCGGCTCAAAGTTGGAGTCGACGTGAGCCTCGTCATCCTGGCAGTAGTGACTTCGCTATGCATGTCGCGGACAATTATCGGAGTACGAGAAGGCACGGTAATCTCCGCGCTTGTGGTCGGCTTGCTCGTAAACCTGATCAACCGTCATATCATCTCCCATATACATCTCCCAAATCTCCTTTTATCACGCTAAGTCCTATGGCATTACGGAATATAAAGTCTGATGTTATCGGCTTTCTAAAAAACTGGACACTACCCATATCCATTGTAGCCGGCATTGCAGCATACTTCATCTATGTCAATGTGCCTTTGTTCGACAGTACACATGCGTTTGCCAATAAAGCCGTTGGCATCATCCAGCCGCTGCTGATCTTCTCCATGCTTTTCCTCACCTTTCTACGTATAGGTCCGTCGGAGCTACATTTCAAACGCTGGCATCTATGGCATGTGCTGATACAGCTGGGACTGTTCGGAGGAATGGCTGCACTACTCATCCTGATGCCTGACTCCCCACACAGGGTGTTGATCGAGAGCGCCATGCTGTGCCTGCTATGCCCCACGGCCACAGCTGCGGCCGTAGTTACCTCAAAACTTGATGGCAAAGCCGCCGACATCACCACATACACGATAATCATCAATCTTTGCATCGCCGTAGCCGCACCATTCCTGCTACCGCTTGCCCACCCTCACGAAGGGCTTACATTCCTGCCCACATTCAGCAAAATCATCAGCAAGGTATTTCCTCTGCTTATAGCACCTCTGCTCGCAGCCTGGGCCGTCCGCAGATTCTCGCCATCGCTCCAGAAGAAACTGACGAGCGTCCGCGACCTTGCGTTCTACTTGTGGGCAGTGGCATTATCAATAGCCATAGCGGTAACAGTCAAAGCCATAGTGCACAGCGATGTTGCTCTCCGTTATCAGCTGAGCATCGCATTGGTGGCGCTTATTTGCTGTCTGATCCAATTTGCAATCGGCAAACGGATTGGCCGTTGCTATAATCAGGAGATCGAGGGCGGCCAGGCTCTCGGACAGAAAAATACGGTATTCATCATCTGGATGGGCTACACTTTTCTATCGCCAGTCACAGCAGTGGCCGGAGGTTTCTATAGTGTCTACCACAACATCATCAACTCCTATCAGCTCTATCGCAAGCGTAAAGGAGCAGAAAGCGTTCCTCAACCAGAAAAGGTTAAAGAAACTGTGTGAATCAACACAGTTTCTGAATGACATCACTCGTCATAGAGATTCAAGGTGTCGCGCAAAGCAGTGGTGAGCATTGTGCGCAATTCGGGCGGGGATAACACTTTTATGCGTGGCCCCATAGATAGGAGTTCATTCAGGAAATCCTGAGTCAGCTGTATGTCGTAGTAGAACACCGAAAAGTTATCGTGAAGCATCTCACGCTGAGAGTGGTGAAGAGGCAACGCCCGCAGATATTTTGCCTGACGCATATCTGTGCGGATCGCGACATGACGTGGAGCGCTCTGATCCACCACAATTCCAAAGCTATGAGCAAAATACTCCTCAGGTTCAAAATCAGCAGGCATTGAGAAATTCACCGGCAGGATTTTGACATCGCTGACACGGTCAAGCGCATAAGTCTTGATCTTCTTCTCGCTCACTTGTCTTCCGGCAACATACCATCTCTGTCTGAACAATTTCAGCAGATATGGTTCGATCACCACACCTTCGGTCGGACGGACGCGCGAAAAAGGATTATACGTGAACAGCACCTGGCGGGAATGCTTTATGGCATCGATGAATGCGCCCAGATGCTCACGGGCCGACGGCACCTCCTCCAGAAAAATCCTGTTGGAGATATCCCGTGAATCAGAAAGCACACCGCTCATTGCCGCTGAATTGAGCAGCCAGTTTGTCATGCTTTCTGAATGGGAATCGTCATGCTCCACGTAGTATTCGTTGGTCGACGCATCTAGTTTCACTTCCACCCCGAGCAGCCGGTAGATACCTTCACGATAGTTATAGAACGTACGTCGGGCAAGAGGTCGCCCGTCACTTACCGGGCTTGCCTTCCATCTATCGCTCAGCTCGGCCCGGCTTATGCGCCCCACCCTGCGCAAGGTGTCGACAATCCAGATATAACGCGTCAGCAGATTGTTTCCAGCCATGAGATGCCCCGGTTAATCCTGACGGATTATCTTAGCCCCGAGAGAATTGAGTCGATACTCGATCTCCTCATATCCACGGTCTATCTGCTGAATGTTATCGATCACACTCGTACCCTTTGCGCTCATTGCGGCAATGAGCAATGCAATGCCCGCACGTATATCAGGAGAGGTCATATTATTGGCTCTTAGCCCGAATTTATGGTCATGTCCGATCACCACAGCCCTGTGTGGATCGCAAAGAATCACCTGGGCCCCCATGTCGATGAGATTATCCACGAAGAAGAGGCGGCTTTCAAACATCTTCTGGTGCACAAGCACACTGCCTCTGCACTGCGTTGCCACAACCAGCATCACACTGAGCAGGTCAGGAGTCAATCCTGGCCAAGGGGCGTCAGCAATCGTCATGATTGAGCCATCCAGAGCAGTTTCGATCTCATAGCTGTCCTGAGCCGGCACAAAAATGTCATCGCCACGCTGTTCGATCACTACGCCAAGGCGTCGGAAACTGTCGGGGATAATTCCAAGATTATCGTAATCGACGTTTTTGATAGTTATAGAACTGCGGGTCATGGCTGCCATGCCGATAAAGCTACCTACTTCGATCATATCGGGGAGGATCCTGTGACGGGCGCCACCGATATGTTCTCCTCCAGTGATACGGAGCAGATTGGATCCCAGACCACTTATGCCCACACCCATGGCGATCAGCATCCGGCATAATTGCTGGACATAAGGCTCACAGGCGGCGTTATAGATAGTGGTGGTGCCCGGCACTGACGCCGCAGCCATTATGATGTTGCCTGTGCCTGTCACGGATGCCTCATCCAGAAGCATGCTTGCAGACTGAAGGCCGGAGGCAGGTGCCGTCAGCAAAAACGCTTCGCTCTTTTCACAATATGAGAGTTCAGCTCCGAGCTTCATCATGCCGAGAATATGGGTGTCAACCTTTCGACGACCGATCTTGTCGCCTCCGGGTTTCGGGAAATAAGCACGTCCGAGGCGGCCAAGCAGCGGACCGACCAGTAGCACCGAACCGCGCAGACGGGAACATCTCTCGATAAAATCGCGGGAGTTGATAAAGTCCTCATCAAGCTCATCGGCACGGAATGTGTAGCATCCGTGACCGCAATGGATCACTTTCACACCCATGCGCGAAAGCAGGTCTATCAGATTATGAACGTCGAGAATTTCCGGCACATTCTCGATCACCACATCTTCAGTGGTGAGAAGACATGCGCAGATCACCTGCAGCGCCTCATTTTTGGCACCCATAGGTGTGATAGATCCGGAGAGAGTGTGTCCACCCTCGATAATAAACTTACTCATATATGTTGTACTTCAGGTATTAGGTTTACATTGAATTTTTCCATGACCACACGCTTGACGTGATCCTCGAGGGCCACAACATCAGCAGCAGTCGCAGATCCATCGCTATTGACTATCACCAACGGCTGTCCGGGCCACACTTGTGCGCCACCGATGCGGGTGCCCTTCAGACCGGCCTGATCAATAAGCCACGCTGCCGGGACTTTGACTCTTCCATCGGGTTGGTCGAAGTGAGGAGCATCCGGATTTTGCGATGAAAACACCTCGAAGTCATCGCGCAACAATTCCGGATTGCGGAAAAACGATCCGGCACTTCCTATTATCGAAGGGTCGGGTAACTTTGAATCGCGCAATGCCATCACAGCCCTGCGCACATCCATTGGAGTGATCACCGACTGACGGCCTTCAAAGGCTGACCGAAGCGCACCATGTCCAAGATTCGGGCCAACTGACTCAGGGGTCTTGAAATTAACCATGCAAATGGCATATCTACCTTCTGAACCGGGATCCTTAAACATGGAATAACGATAGCTGAAGCGAAGGTCTTCATGGGAAAGGGTGCGGAAACACTGATCGACAATATCATAGACTTCAACACTATCGACCACATCTTTCATTTCCGTACCGTAGGCTCCGGCATTCTGCACCACAGCGCCATAGATCGAGCCGGGAATCCCTGAAAGATTTTCAAAGCCCCACTCTCCTGCCTCACATCGGGCACAACAAACCGAATCGAGAGTCGGCTGATTGACGCGCCTGAACACCGTGCCAGAGAATTTACGGGTAAACAGCATATTACTGCCACCACCCATAAACAGGAACGGCCGAGGCAAATCTTCTGAAGCAATCACTTCAGCCAGATCGGCCGTAGCATCCCATTCTACAAACACTTCACACATGGCCGGCACCCGGAATGTGGTAAAGTCAGTCAGATCAAAGTCACGGTGGAGTTTATACATAGACTCAAAAAGTTGTCAGCGATACATTTCAGCGATCTCAGCCGCATAGCGTTCGAGCACTACAGGGCGACGCAATTTCAGGGTGTTGGTCAGTTCGCCACTCTCCATCGAGAAGGGCACAGCAAGCAGCTTGAAGCGCTTTATCCGTTCATATGGAGCGAACTTAGCCATAAGATGATCTATACGTTGTTGCACATATGCATTCACACGTTCATCAGCAAGCAGTTCCTGCACGGAATTATACTTGATCTTAGCCTTTTCAGCAAATTCCTTCAGTATCTCGATTGTGGGCACAATCAAAGCTGTAACAAATTTGCGTCGGTCACCGATCACGGCAACCTGCTCAATCAGAGGATCGGCCCCCAGACAGGTTTCAATGGCCTGTGGGGCTATATATTTACCATTTGATGTCTTGAAGAGGTCCTTGATACGGTCGGTGAGCGTCAGCGATCCATCCGGTCCGATCATTCCGGCATCACCGGTACGGAACCATCCGTCAGCGGTGAATGCCTCCTCAGTCGCTTTAGGACGGTTAAAGTAGCCACGCATCACCGTGGGCCCCTTGACCATCACCTCGTTGTTGTCGCCGATCTTCACCTGAATACCATCCAGAGGAGTACCGACAGAACCGATCACATAGTCGGTATGCGGAAAACAGCTCACCGTGGCAGTTGTTTCCGACAGGCCATAGCCAACAATCATATTGATACCTACAGACTTGACGAAATCTACGATATCCGATGAGATAGGCGCTCCGGCAGTTGGGAAGAAACGTCCATTCTCCATGCCTATCACATGACGCAATGCATTGAACACCCGTTTGCGATAGAACTGATAGCGCATTTCAATGAAACGTGGCACTTCAAGACCAAGCCGCTTATAGTGAAGGTTGCGCACCTTTCCAGCATGAAGCGCTCTGTTGACCAGAGTGCGCTTGAACCATCCATAAGATGCTATACGCTCGTTGACACCGGCATAGACTTTCTCCCAGAAACGAGGCACAGAGCACATGGCATTGGGCTGCACTTCACGTAGCGAGCGCTGAATGCGCTGCGGATCGCGATTGACATACACTTCCACATTTCGATAAAGGCAGAAACATGTCCATGCCATTTCAAAAATATGGCTCAACGGGAGGAAGCACATTGAATTAAGCCCCTCGGCAATCTCCGGGAAACGCTCAGCATGCAATTTAAGAGCCTCGTCGAAGCAGGACTGTGCGAGCACAGCGCCCTTAGGTTCGCCTGTAGTGCCAGACGTATATATCAGAGTGGCAATGTCGTCGCCATTGACCTCAGAGGCGATGCGCTCCACTTCATCGCGAGTATGAGCCGAAGCGGCACGTCCAAGTCCGATCAGCTGCTCGAATGTCACAGAAGTAGCATCATCAGGATCGAGCACAACAGCCGGATCCACAACGATAATATTTGGCACTCCTGCGCCGCGGGCCATGCGGTAATGCTGCTGTCCGCCAACTACAATATGAGTTATCGAAGCATCATTTACAATAAAACGCACCTGTTCCTGAGAAGAGGTGGCATACATGCTCACAGCCTTCACTCTCAACCGGAAAGCGGCAAAATATGTCATGATCATCTCTGGACGGTTTTCCGAGAGGATACCAATGCTCGCATCCGACGAAACGTTAAGACAATGGAAACCGACAGACGCATCGATCACCGAGGTCCAGAGTTCTCGTCGGCTGATCGCGGTCCAGACGCCGTTGTCTTCATCGGTCAGATAGTGAAGTGCCGGACGCTCAGCGTCCGCACAGCAGGGATTTATTATGTCAGTAAGGATAGGCATACTTAGAGGTGTTTGATTATATAAATTTTGTTTCGCAAGTTTCCAACTTGCGAAAAGTCGGAAGGTTGAAGATGGTTGATCAGGAGAGCAAATCTGCCCGATTGAGCATCACTAACACGGGGCACTATTCTTATTAAGCAACCTCTTAATTATTAGAATAGCCGGCATCAGCAAATAGTTCAAAATCTTTATCAACATCGCAACCGGCAGTGGTGAGCAGATTGCCTACCATCACACCGTTGGCGCCACCACGGAGCACTCTCAGAGTGCATTCGCGGCTCAAGCGTCCACGTCCACCAGCAAAATGTATGGTCATTTTAGGCATAACAAACCTCATCAGCGCCACAGACCGCGCCACCTCATCTTCACCGAGAAGAGGCACACCCTCAAGCGGAGTGCCAGGAATTGGGGTGAGCAGATTCAAGGGGAAAGCATCTGCACCGGCTTCCCTGGCGGCCTGAGCCAGCTCCAGACGTTCGCGCATGCCCTCTCCCATGCCGATGATACCACCGACACAAAGTTCCATGCCAACCTTTCTGGCCGCAGCAATGGTGGCAAGTTTATCGGCCTGAGAATGGGTGGTACACAATTTGGGGAAATATGATGGAGCGGTTTCCAGATTGCAATGATAGCGTGTTACTCCAGCTTCTTTCAGCTGGCGCAGTTGCTCTTCATCGAGAAGCCCCATTGAAGCACAGATCTGCATCTTCCCTTCATCGCTTACCGAGCGGACCATCCGGCAGAAAGATTTCATATGGGCCGGGGGCACGCGGCGTCCGGAAGTTACAAGCGAAAACTTCTGCACTCCGTTGTCACGGCTATGTACATAAGCCGATTGCAGATCCTGGTCTGCCAAGTATTCATATTCTGAAATTCCGGTCGAATGCTTCACTGACTGAGAACACCATTTGCAGTCCTCTGAACAACGTCCAGAACGGGCATTTACAATTGAACATGTGTGAATGCGATTGCCTACGTGACGCCGGCGCACCGCATCTGCAGCATCACACAGTTCATCTGTGCTGTATGCTTGCAAGCTTAACGCATCATCGACCGACAGCGCAGTGCCATCGAGCGCAATGCTCAAAGCAGATGACAATTCCATATATAATTTGGTATTGGTTATGCTGTTTTACGCTACAAAGGTAGTCATTATTTCCGAATAACCGCCATTTTCTGGTCCTTTTGGGAACAAGCCCTCAATGACAAACGCTGAGGTATCGTAATGATAACCTCAGCGTCAGTACCCTATTTTATATCACTTAAACCTAATCAGAGTTCATCGGCGACCGCCACCCTGACGTCCACCACCACGGCGACCGGTCATTGGAGCGCCTTCAGCCGTAAGGTGTAGTTCGGCACCATTTGAAAGCTCCACTTCATAACCTCCGCGACGACGTTGCAGTTCAACGATCACGAGATCGGCATAATTAGCGGCAACGTATTTGGCGATGCCTTCCGGCACCAGATCGGCAGGTACAGCCTCGCCATAGGCAGCTTTGATGTCGCGCCATTCGCCATCCGCGTTAAATTCCAGCTCAGCGCCGTTGTTGAGGTCTACCTCATATTCAACGCCACGATAATCGTTGTCCTTCTCAGCTTTACGGATGGTTACTTTGGGATAATACTTCTTAATAAACTTCATAGCTGCCGCAGGGAGTTCCGACTGGCTGATAGGAGTGCCAGCCTCAACCGTTGCCGGCACAAAGGCTGCCAGAGCAAGCAGCAATGCAATTGTGATTTTCTTCATTTTGTTGTTTTGGGTTTTATTTGATTGATGATATTATTAATCTGAGAGAAAGTCTGGAGATATTTACGCCCAACAGGAATAACAGCTTGATTTTTCAGCAAATATATAGTCCTATTAGAAAAACGGTCGATTGCAGCAACAGCCACGATGAACGAGCGGTGAACCCTGATGAAGCGGTCGGAAGGCAACATTGCCTCCATCTCCTTCATGGTGATCTGCGACACCACAGTTGGAGCATCGCGGCGATAGATCTTTACATAATTGTCCATTGCCTCGACATATACAATGTCATCATAATTGACAATCACATTCTTATATTCCACCTTTAGGGTAAGACTTCCAGAATGCGACGGAAGCCTATGATCAATTTCGTTGGCCCTCATTAGTTTACAGGCTTTTTCCATTGCCCGTTCAAACCTCGGATAGAAAAATGGCTTATGAAGAAAGTCGACGGCATCCACATTGAATCCATCCAAAGCATATTGTGAATATGCTGTAGTAAAAATCAGGCATGTCCCGTCAGGAAGGTCACGAGCCAGAGCAACCCCATTGTGCGAGTTCATCTCTATGTCCATGAACACTATGTCAGGCCGTGTTTCTCTGATGCACTGCATCCCCTCGATAGGAGATGAAAAGCATTGCAGATCCACCTCTCCGTATCGCTGGCAATACTCCTGAATGATGCTCAGGGCAATAGGTTCGTCATCTATGGCTACACATTTAATCATTACTTGGTGAGATCTATTGATAAATATACTTTGAATGAGGTACCATCTACGGAAGTAGTCATCACATGGCGCCCGGGGTATAACAACTCCAAACGCTTGCGGCAATTAGCTATTCCCATATGCTCTCCAATCCGTTTTACTGGAAAAATGCGGTTGTCAGTGCGAAATTCAAGTCGGCCGTCCTTCTCTTTAATATCTATATGAATGCAGCACTTCTCAACAGGCGACACCCCATGTTTGAAGCAATTCTCCACAAACGTTATCAGCAACATTGGTGGAACTTTCAGATCCGGATCCTCTAACGAAATGTTGAGATCGACACCCGTCATGCTGTTCAGCCGCAACGATTGGAGTCCGACATACTGGCGGATATAATCCATTTCATCCGAAAGAGCCACATAGTCACATCTTGAGGTAGTGTGGATGTAGCGCGTCATGGATATGAACTTTTCAAGTGACTCAAGCGCCTTTGAATTGCCGGTCAAAAAGAGGCCATAAAGCGAATTTAAGGTATTGAACATGAAATGTGGCTTTATCTGCGCTTTGTAAAGTTCTATCTCAGCCCTGTCGCGCTCTGCTTCGATCGAACGTTGACGAGCTTTCTGCAAATCGACCTGCTCAAGCAATCCGACAGCAAAGCTAAAAGCCTCGACAATTACAAAAAGTGTGCCCACTGCCTGCTGATATTGTTGCACTTCCGGCAGGATTCTCACTATACCGATATCGAAAACACTTGGTTTCGGGTTGTAGAGATTGATCTGCGCCAGGAATAATGTCACCGCGACCGAGAGCAGAATAAGGACTAAGCCTACCACTCTTCGTTTCCCGCTATGAAACAGAAAAGGAACGGCAACCATTCGGTTGACAAAATAGACGGCATAAAGCCATACCCCGACGATAACCACATACCATTGGAAATGATGCAGCCAACGTTCCACCGGAAAAATCATTGCCATCATTGGCAATACTATCAGGCAGCAAACGAGGTCTATGTATAAAGATACATTTTTCATCAACTATATGTCACGACTATTTCAGGATGCAAAGGTAAGTATTTTACTATGAATGCCATACACAATACCATTGCCTTTTGCCACCACTTTATGGCGTTTCATCATTTTCTTCTATGACTCATATTTTTCAGGATGGTTTAATGGCATATCTTTGTCAAAAAAACTGATCTTAGAGTATGTTTACTTTTAACTTTATGAAATCTAAAAACATACTCAAAAGGTCAATATTAATCTAAACATAAGCCAAAAGTAAACATACTCTTAATGAACGTAAAGACATTCATCGACCGCCCTGTTCTTTCCGGAGTCATATCCGTGCTGATAATGATACTCGGAGCTCTCGGATTATTCCAGTTGCCCATCGAGCAATTTCCTAATATAGCTCCACCGACAGTCAGAATCTCAGCATCGTATACCGGCGCCAACGCAGAAACTGTGATGAAAAGCGTAATTGTGCCTCTTGAAGAATCACTTAACGGCGTTGAAGATATGATGTATATGACATCTACCGCCACAAATACAGGATCGGCTACCATATCAGTATTTTTCAAGCAAGGGACTGACGCCGACATGGCGGTGGTCAACGTGCAGAATCGTGTGGCATCAGCTCAAGGCCAGTTGCCTGCTGAAGTGATCAAGAGCGGCGTGACAGTGCGTAAACGCCAGAACAGCACGTTGAAAACAATCACGCTCTATAGCCCGACAGATGAGTATAGTTCAGATTTTCTAACCAACTACATGAAAATCAACATTGAGCCTCAGATATCACGAGTGACTGGAGTTGGAGAAGTCAACATATGGGGAGCTGACTATGCCATGCGCATCTGGCTCGATCCATCAAAGATGTCGCAATACGGCCTTATGCCTTCCGACATCAACAACGTACTGGCACAGCAAAACATCGAATCACCGACAGGAACACTCGGTGCGGAATCTGACAACACCTTTCAGTATGTGCTTAAATATCGCGGGCGATATGAAATGGCAGAAGATTATGAGGATCTTGTGATCAAGGCTCTGCCGGATGGTGGAGTGCTCAGGTTGAAAGATATCGCTACAGTAGAACTGGGTGCGGTCAACTACACAATGTTGAGCGAAACGAGCGAGCATCCTGGAGCTAATGCCATGATAGCCCAGACGGCAGGTTCAAATGCCAATGAAGTCATAACGGAAATCGACCGGACACTTGATGAAATCAGGGCGGATCTTCCTGCAGGAATGGTATTGACTGATATCTCCAGCACAAAGGATTTTCTGGATGCATCAATAGACAAGGTAATAGAAACATTGCTCATCGCCCTCGTCCTTGTGGTATTGGTAGTTTATGTTTTCCTACACGATATACGCGCCACGATTATTCCGGCTATTTCAATCATAGTATCATTAACCGGAACATTCGCATTTATTTACGCGGCAGGCTTCACGCTCAATATGCTTACACTTTTCGCCATAGTGCTTGTGATAGGCACTGTGGTGGATGACTCCGTGGTTGTAGTGGAAGCTGTGCAGACTCAATTTGAGCATGGAAATAAAGATCCATATAATGCAACAATCGATGCTATGGGTAATTTATCGGCTGCACTGATCACCACCACCATCGTATTCATGGCTGTATTCATCCCGGTATGCTTCATCGGCGGAACATCAGGCACATTTTACAGACAATTCGGTCTGACCATGGCTGTGGCCGTAGGCATCTCACTGCTCAATGCCATGACGCTGTGTCCGGCATTAAGCGCATTGATGATGAAACCATCAGGTGTCCATGCGGAAAAGCAATCGTTTGGACAACGCTTCCAACAAGCATTTGACAGATCGCTGACTACAGTGGTGTCACGTTATAAAACCATGGTAATGGGCCTGCTCAAACGGCGCTGGATCGTCGGGGTTCTTTTCATTATCTCTGCAATCGGCCTGGTCTGGCTGATGAACACCACCAAAACAGGACTCGTTCCACAGGAAGACATGGGCACTCTGAGCATCAATATCCAGGCGGCTCCAGGCAGCAATCTGAGTGAAACCAAACATGTGATGGACGAGGTGGAAACCGCCATCAAGGATATACCGGAAATCTACATATATTCACGTATAACAGGCAAAAACGCTCGCCATGAACAGTCGGCCTCTGCGGGATCGTTCAATATCAGATTACGCGACTGGAGCGAACGTAAAGGATCAGGGCACGACATCAACTCAGTAAGCCGCGAAATCTACCGCCGCACGGCTCACATAGCCGATGCCCAGATACGCGTTTCACAGTCACCCATGATATCAGGCTACGGCACCGGCAGCGGTTTTGAACTCTACGTGCAGGACCGCTCAGGAAAAACCACTGAAGAGCTGCTCAGTGCCACCAGGCAATTTATCGAAGCTCTTAACCAACGCCCTGAGATATCCAGAGCTTACACTACTTTCGATACAAAATATCCTCAATTTCTGGTAGAGGTCGATGCTGTGCAATGTTTGCGCATGAATGTGGCTCCGGCCGATGTGCTCTCCACTCTCGCCGGATATGTCGGAGGTAGCTATTCGTCCAACCTCAATCGATTCACGAAACTTTACCGCGTTATGGTTCAGGCTGATCCTCAGAGTCGACTTGATACTGAATCGCTCAAGAACATGTATGTCAGGAACGGATCAGGAGAAATGGCATCTCTCGACAACTTCATAATACTCAAAAAAGTATATGGTTCAGAAAGCCTATCACGTTTTAATCTGTTTCCATCTATATCAGTGTTTGGCGAACAGGGCGATGGTTACAGCTCAGGCGAAGCTATCAATGCCATCAGAGAGGTAGCCGCAGAATATCTGCCAAATGGATTCGGATATGAATTTGGCGGCATGTCGCGCGAAGAGTCATCGACCGGCAACTCCACCGCTATTGTATTCATCATATGCCTCACGTTTATCTACCTGATATTATGTGCACTTTACGAAAGCCTCACTCTGCCATTCGCAGTGCTCGGAGCTGTTCCTACTGGACTTGCCGGTAGCTTCCTTTTCGCCCAGTTATGGGGGTTGGAAAACAATATCTACATGCAGATAGGACTTATCATGCTTATCGGCCTGCTGGCAAAAACAGCTATCCTGCTGACAGAATATGCCCATGCCCGCCGCAAAGAGGGAATGGGTCTGGTGCAAGCCTCTATATCAGCAGCCAAAGCCCGCTTCCGTCCTATCGTGATGACCACTGCCATGATGGTTTTCGGCATGTTGCCTCTGATGTTCGCCACCGGAGTTGGCTCCAACGGGAACATATCTGTCGGGGTGGGCACTGTTGGAGGTCTGTTATTCGGATCTCTTGCATTGCTCTTCATGGTGCCGGTATTATTCGTAATATTCCAAGGACTGCATGAGCGTCTGTTTCCGAGAAAGAAACGCTGACAACCCATGGCGCACGCTCGCCACCAGATAGGCGTCGTTAGCCATTTTATCACTATCCACCGCATCAGGCATCTCACTAATTCAGTGATATTTACATTTTAGATACTTAGATATAGGTATTTTCTGCGGGTAAGAAACTTCCGAACTTTGCAGTATAAAATGATAAATATGACGAACTGGAAAAAGTATTTAATACAGGTTATCTACATTTTTTTTGCCATCACAAATGCATATGCCGCTGACCATACAGGCATGATCTCTGGCAAAGTACTATCACAGGATGGAGAGCCGGTGGATTTCGCAACGGTGTATCTGAAAAACACCTCTATATCCTCATCCACTAACGAAAAGGGATTATATCACATCACAGCTCCTGCCGGCAGCTACACTCTCATCATTTCTGCATTGGGATTTGAATCTGCCGAGTGTAAGGTCAATATCAAGGCTGGCGACCGCACAAAGATGAATATCAAGATCAAACCTTCATCACAATTGGCCGAAGTGATTGTGGTTGGCAATCAAATCAGCAAAGTAAAGAACTCGGCCTATAATGCCACCGCTGTCAACACTCAGGAGCTGGTCAACACCACCAAAACGCTCAGTGAAGCACTCAGTAAGGCTCCGGGAATGAAAATCAGAGAGAGCGGAGGCGTTGGTTCCGACATGTCGGTGACCATGGACGGATTCAGCGGCAAACACGTCAAAGTGTTCATTGATGGAGTGCCTCAGGAGGGTGTGGGCAGTTCATTCGGATTGAACAACATACCTGTGAACTTTGCAGACCGCATTGAAGTGTATCGTGGAGTGGTGCCCGTCGGGTTTGGCACTGATGCCATTGGCGGAGTGATCAACATCGTCACTCCCCGCAAACAACGCAAATGGTTTCTTGACGCTTCATATTCCTACGGATCGTTCAACACTCATAAATCATACGTAAACTTCGGGCAGACACTTGCCAACGGGCTTAAATATGAAATAAATGCCTTCCAGAACTATTCGGATAACAACTATTGGGTAGACTCTCCAGTCGAGGACTTTGAAACCGGAGCAATCGACACAAAACTATTGGAACACGTGCGTCGCTTCAACGATACCTACCACAATGAAGCCGTGATCGGCAAAATCGGATTCGTCAACAAAGCATGGGCAGACAGACTTCTGGTCGGTTTCACATATTCCCATATGTATAAAGAAGTGCAGACAGGCGTACGCCAGAAGATAGTTTTCGGCCAGAAACATCGCCACGGGCACTCTCTTATGCCTTCTCTGGAATATAGCAAACACAACCTGCTTGTAAAAGGTCTTGATGTGGCCGCCAATGTGAACTACACACGCGACTACACTGTCAATGTGGACACCGCATCAGTGCGCTATAACTGGCGAGGAGAAACAAGCCCTATCACCGGAGGCGAACAATCACTGCAAAACTCACAATCGATCAACGACACATGGTCGGCTTCATTTTCGGCCAATTACCGCCTCGGAAACAAACACACATTTACAGTCAGCGATGTGTTCAACCATTTCAGCCGCACCAATGAAGATCTGCTGACAAACCCACCTTCAAAGGATGAGTTCAGAAAAACGACAGCAAAAAACATAGCTGGCCTCTCCTACCGGTTCACCCCCAATCATAAATTCAACATTACCGCTTTCGGAAAACAATATCATCAGGCCGTGTCAGGACCGATGGCAACAACAGCAGCCCAGGATGTCTACGAAATGTGCAACCGCTCAATTGATGCATATGGCTATGGAGCAGCAGGCACATGGTTCATGCCTCTGGGATTCCAGTTCAAGGCATCATATGAAAAAGCGCTGAGGCTTCCGACAATCGAAGAGATGTTTGGCGATGAAGACATGGAAGTCGGTGACATTAGCCTGAAGCCTGAGTCGAGCCACAACGTGAACCTCAATCTGAGCTACAATGCCACATTCGGAAGCAATGTGATCTATGCCGAGGCGGGGTTCATATATCGCGACACGCGCGACTACATCCAACGTAACCTACTGGCCCTTAGTGGTGGAAAATCAGCTGCTACATATATCAACTACGGCAAGGTGCAGACTACCGGCATAAGCATTTCAGCACGTTACAGTTTTGCCCAGTGGTTGAGCATAGGCGGCAACTTCACTCAGATGAATGTGCGCGACAACATGCCTACCGCCCAAGGCAGCACAGTGGCCAATATCGGATATAGACAGCGCATGCCAAACATGCCTTATATGTTTGCCGACTCGGACATCAACTTCTACTGGCATAACCTCGGCCAGAAAGGCAATGTTCTCACAGTTACATACGACAATCAATACACCCGCAGCTTCTGCTACTTTTCGGCAAATCTCGGCAGCAACAAAGGAGAATTTGTGATTCCTGACCAATTTTCCCACAACCTCACCTTCTCCTATAGCATCAACAACGGCCGTTACAACCTCTCGTTTGAATGCCGTAACTTAACGGATGCCAAACTTTACGATAACTTCAGCCTGCAGAAAGCCGGACGCGCTTTTTACGGCAAAATACGCGTATATTTCGGTAATTAAGAGGGTTTTAATACAAAAAAATAACGTGTAGGTTCGCGTCAACTCATATTATTAAACGAAATCTAACTTCATAAACCAATAAAACATGACACCCAAACTATCAATTTTCAAGACGGCAATTTTAGCAGTGCTGCCACTGACAGCAATCTGCTCATGCACAGAAAACGAAGGCGAAGGACCTAAAGGAGGGTCGGCAGAAGGAGGCAAATTCGTATTTGCCACAACAGTCACAATATCAAGCAAGTCGGCATGTGTGCTTGTAACTTCCGACTCACTCGAAAGCGACACCATCACCACTGTCAATAATGGCACCACTACCGAATCGGCCACTCAGTGGGTATTTCTGAATAACTACCTCTATGGTCTGCAATATCAACAGGGTAACAACGGCCTGACCCGCAGTTTCGCGCTACGCAATGATGGGACTATTGAGCCACGAAGCAAGGAATACAGCATCAACCGCTTCAGCTCCTATGGCACATACAATGACAATATCCTGACAATGCAGACCACAGAAGGACCTGAAGCGTTGGCCGACAGCCATGGTTACCGCCCGATGACTCTTGAAGTGACATATCTTGATGTGAACAACCAAGGTAAGCAGGAAAACAACACCCAATCAGGCCTCTATTCAATGGAAAACTTCCTCGGCAACGGCGAATACGTTACCCTGTCAGGTGCCGAACAGAGCGGATCGAAACTCTATTGCGGCGTTGTGCCGATGGGTTTGAGCCAATATGGCGTAGTGGCAGAAAATGGCAAATGGATCCGTCCCGGACGTGAACACCTTGTCCACAAAGAATCAGGTGGCACAGGAGGTGGCAGCTATAAGGCAAACACCCTTGTTGGCACACAATATCCCGATTCATGCTGGGTGGCTATCTATGACAACGACAAAATGGAAAACCCGAAACTTGCCCTGACTGACAAAATCAGTAGCCCATGTGGACGTTTCCGTTCTCAATATTACCAGACCATCTGGGCAGATAGCAAAGGCGACGTCTACGTGTTCTCATCAAGCTATGCCAAAACGATGACTGACTCACTGCAGCGCACCAAACTCAATGCCGGAGTATGCCGCATTCCAGCCGGCACCGACAAATTTGACGACTACTACTGCGACATTGAGGCTCTGACCCCCGGAGGCAACCGCACCTTCATGCGCTGCTGGCATGCCGGAGCAAGCTCATTCCTGATGGTAATGTATAATGCAGAGCTGACCGGAGGCACACAACAGGCTACTGACCTGGCCCTGTTCAATGCCACAAACAAAACTCTGACCTATGTTACCGGTCTGCCCGAAAACGTCAAATCAATCGGCAAGACAGTGTACACAAGCAATAATAAAGTGTATATCCCCGTTAATGTAGAGAACGAATATCCTGCAATCTACAGCATCGATATCAATACGGCAAAGGCAACACGCGGTGTCACCATCAAGGCCGACGATATTACAGGATTCGGATTCATGAAGCCGACAGTATTCTAAGAATATGAAATTTTTCAGGAAAATTCATCTCTGGCTGTCAGTCCCGTTCGGGCTGATCATCACATTGGTGTGTTTTTCGGGCGCAATGCTTATATTTGAACCTGAGATCACACGCTCAATCCAGAAAGATGTCTATTATGTCACGCCGACAAGCGAGGCTCCGATCCCGATGGATCAATTGCTTGAAAGCGTCAAGGCGACACTGCCTGACAGTGTATCGGTTACAGGCGTGACCGTGTTCAGCGATCCCACCCGCGCATATCAGGTAAGTTTGTCAAAACCACGCCGTGCATCCCTCTACGTCAACCAATACAGCGGTGAGATAACCGGACGTTATCAGCGGATTGGCTTCTTCTCAACCATGTTTAAACTCCACCGATGGCTCCTTGACAGCGCCAATCCACATGGCGAGGGAGTGAAAGTTGGCAAAACATTAGTTGGCATCTCGACTTTGGTATTTGTCATCGCATTGATCACCGGAGTAATCATCTGGTTTCCACGCGCAAAGAAGAATCTGAAACGCAACCTTACAATTTCGTTTGCAAATGGATGGAAAGGTTTGTGGAAAGGCTTGCACGTAGCCGGAGGCATGTATGCTCTGGTGTTTGTACTGGCAATGTCGTTAACCGGACTGACATGGTCGTTCAACTGGTATCGGTCTGCATTTTATGCAGTATGTGGAGTAGAACATACTCCGCGTAACTTCGGAGGCTCACCAACTACATCAAAAGCGCACGAGGATAATAATGGCGAAGGCCGCCGTGGTGAAGGCCATCGTGGCGAAGGAGACTTTGGAGAACGCCGTGGTGAAGGCCATCGTGGCGAAGGGAACTTTGGAGAACGCCGTGGTGGAGGCCGTCGCGGAGGCGACTTTGGAGAACGCCGCCACAGATCCGAGTTCGGAAGATGGCAGCAGGTTTACGATCAGCTGCACACGGCAAATCCTGATGCACCACAAATCACTGTTGGCCCGGAAAATGCCACCGTCACCCTGAGCACCACAGGTAATGGACGCGCATCTGACCGGTATGAGTTCAACCGCCGTTCAGGTGAGGTGACTCTCGCCACTCCCTATGCAGCCTCAACCGAAGCCGACAAGCTGCGTGGTTGGATCTACTCGATACACACCGGAAGTCTTGGCGGAATTATCACGCGCATACTATGGCTGCTCGGTGCGCTGCTCGGTGCATCTCTTCCCTTGACCGGATACTATATATGGATCAAGCATCTGCTCCGTAAAAAAGATGGTCACCATCACGATCACAAATAAACAAGACTGACAACCACATAAAAAGAGAGGTATGCCTGTAATGAAGCATACCTCTCTTTTTATGTAGTTAAATTATCGTGAACGGCTGATGCTGAATGCTCCGGCTATCAATGCAAACGATAGGGCAAGTATCAAACACCCGTTGACCGACACAATCTGATCTGGAGCAAGAGCAAACACAAGAGTCACAAGGGTAGCACCGAGAGTCTGTCCGACAAGACGGGCTGTACTCTGCATTCCACCAGCCCCACCCGAACGGTTGACAGGCGTTGCCGAAACCATGACTATGCCATTAGGAGTCTGAAACATTCCGAACCCGACACCACATATAGCCATGCGCCATGCTATGTTCCACTCAGACATTCCATCAGGTCCAATCAGAAGCAGAAGGATTCCAAGGGCATAAACAGCCATGCCGCATGCAGCGGTAATGCCCGGATTATGGCGTTCGACAAAGCGCGCCGCCAATGGCGACACAACCATAGTGGCGAGTGGCCATGGAGTCATCAACAGTCCGGTGGTGATTTCGGAATATCCATAGTTGTTCAGGAACAGGAACGGCAGTGCAATCATAGCTGCATTCTGTGCAATAAACGAGCACACGGCTGTGAGAAGGCTCAGGGAGTAGATCCTTATGCGGAAAAGATCAACGGGAAGCATCGGTGACTCACGAGAGAACTGTCGCTTCACATATGCCACACCAACCAGCAATCCAATGAGAAGAATCGCCGAATTAAGAAGCAGATCACCCTTGCGTGCAAAGTTGCCGATTGCGAGGAATATAAGCCCGAACACAATGGCATTCTCAATGGCACTAATCCAGTCAAATCGTCCTTTTTTACCTCCTACAGGATTATGAGGTAATAAACGTCGGGCAAGGATAAACGCAACTATGCCTAAAGGCACGTTGATCAGAAACAACCAGTGCCACGATGCGATAGAGAGAATGCCACCGGCCAAAGTCGGTCCTGCTGCCGTTGCGATGGCGATGACCATCGAGTTTAACGCCAGCCCACGACCGAGAATGTTGCGAGGATAAATCAGTCGGGTCAAGGCAATATTTACCCCCATCACACACGCAGCCCCTACCCCTTGGATTGCTCTGGACACCACTATCATAGCAAAGGAACCGGACGCGGCACAAAGCACAGATGCAACAGTGAAAATCACAACTCCAGTCATGAAACAATGCCGGTAACTATAGCGGTCACCGACTGATGACATAGGCAACAACAGCATTGTGATCACCAACTGATAAGCAGTTATGATCCACACGGCATTAGAATCGGAAACTCCAAATTTGACAGCAATTACGGGCAGCGCCACATTGATCAGCGTCACATCGAGCACAGTCATGATCAGCACAATCAATATGGCGCTTATTGCCACATAATTACGAATAGAAAATGTGATCTGATCGGAAGAATTAGACATTGCTATTTACTTTGATTAAACAACCATTCACGCACTGGAAAAAGTTTATAGGCATAGTCAAACGAATACATATGCTCACTCCCTTTGCCATCGGCCGGAAGCACCGACTTTGGGGAGAAATTTATGATATTGATGGGATATCCCTCCGAAAGCAGTGCAGAGGCCAGTGAGTCCTGTTCGGCCTGTGGCAATCTGGCACTCCACTCTGCGAATCCAAAGCCTATACCTTCATTTTCAGCAGCCGATTCAAGAGATTGGAAGTTACTGTATGACTTTCCAGAATTGCCAGCAGTCACCCATGTGAATTTATGGTGTACCAACTCACCGAAGGCCGAAGTATTCCAATGACAGTCTACAAAAAGAGATGCGGCAAATACATTGGGATACGTCACGTTGAAATACATAGATATCATACCGCCCATGGATTGACCCGTAGTGTAGAGCCGGCTGATATCCACATTATTATCAGCAACAACGCGATCGAGCAGACGCATCACCATATCGACCTCCTCGGTATGTTCATAGTCATCATTGACAGCGACACCTGAAAATTGAGGGACAAGCACATAGCACGGGTGCTCTGACTGCCACTGGTCAGTTGCCCAGACAAGCGCTCCGTAACCTTGCGTGAGAGGTCTGGTGACGTCATCGCCAGGAGTGCTGGCATCAGCCATGAAGAGCACAAGCGGATACTGCTGCATGGATTCATCAGCTTTATCTGGCACATACAAATTGTAATTCATCGTTTTCCCGGTTTCGATATCCGAGAATGTCAGCTGACGAAATTCAGGCAGCACGGTCTTTATCATTGATTGAAGCTGCTCATCGCCACTCTTGTCGATCACCGGACCGCCACCGGGAGTGCCCAACTGGGGACCACCGGGACGGGAAGCATTTGCGCCACAGGATGCCAAAGACATCGCACTGACGGACAGAAGCATATACGCAATTCTTGAAATTTTGGTCATCATATTCATATATTTAAACATATTCAAATAAGACCTACAAGAGTAAAAAGGTTTAAATTTGATGGTAAAAAACATAAATCTCGCTGCCAACGGATATCATAATTGCTGAATCTCATCTTTTTTGATTAACTTTGTGGTCAGATTAGAGGTTGCTAATAAAAAAGTAACGTATGGGGCCATGTGGTAGGATGTATTTACAGATCCAAAGCATGGAAGATCAAAGGTAACTTTTTATAGCGACATCTACTTAACAACAAAGAATTATAATAATTGACATGAATATTGTCAACAACGAATAATACAATCCCCCATAATGTGAATATGGAACACTCTGGAGAACAAGCCAAACAGCTTGCCATAGACAAGCGCTACCTGCGCATGGCTCGCATCTGGGCCGAAAACTCATACTGCATCCGCAGGCAAGTGGGCGCCATCATTGTCCGGGAATCGATGATAATCTCCGATGGCTTCAACGGCACGCCCTCGGGATTTGAAAACATATGTGAAGATAACGATGGCGTAACCAAGCCCTACGTACTTCATGCTGAAGCCAACGCCATCAGCAAAGTGGCCCGTAGCAATAATTCAAGCGAAGGCGCCACACTCTACGTCACGGCTTCGCCCTGCCTCGAATGCTCGAAACTGATAATTCAGGCCGGAATCAAGCGCGTGGTGTACAACGAAGAATATCGCCTTACCGATGGCATCGAACTGCTCACACGCGCAGGAGTGCAATGCGACTACATCAAGTCACTGGACTGAGATCTGATTTATATATATGAAAAATAAATATGGTGCATTGGTGCCACTGCTATTCGTTGCAATTTTTGCTTGTGGCGCTTTTCTTGGATGGAAACTTAACCGCCCGGCAGGACATGCCGACGGACCGGAAGCAAAACTTGGCGAGATCCTCGGCATCCTGTCGGAAAACTATGTCGACAATGTAAACCTTGACTCCATAGTTGAAGCAACAATCCCCTCCCTGCTTGAAAACCTTGACCCTCACACTGCCTATATCCCGGCAAAAGATCTGGAAGATGTCAACGCCGATCTTGAAGGATCATTCAGCGGCGTGGGCATATCATTTCAAGTTATGAAAGACACGATCACCGTTGTCGAAATCATATCGGGAGGTCCAAGCGAGAAGGTAGGCCTTATGGCGGGTGACCGGATTGTGGAAGTCAATGACTCATTGGTGGCCGGTACCGGCATCTCCGCCGATGGAGTGCGCTCGCTGCTACGTGGTCCATCAGGCACCACAGTTGAGCTAAAAGTTGCCCGCTCATCATCAGCCACGCTGCTGCCTTTCACTGTGACCCGAGGAGAGATCCCTATCACATCCATCGACGCTTCCTACATGCTTGATGACAGTATCGGTTATATCAAGGTGAACAAATTCGGGCGCAACACCTACAATGAATTTTTCACCGAGATGATGATGCTTTCAGCATCCGGAGCGAAAGACGTTGTGATCGATCTGCGCGGAAATGGAGGTGGTTTTCTTGACGTGGCCATCCGCATGGCCAATGACTTTCTGGAACGTGGCGAACCTATAGTGTTTACCAAAGGTCGTGATGGCGAACTCCTTTACGCCGCATCAGCCAACGGCACCGGATCATTCCGCAAAAACCGTGTGGTTGTGCTGATGGATGAATTTTCGGCAAGTGCGAGCGAAATCCTCGCCGGAGCTCTTCAGGACAATGACCGCGGCCTAATCATGGGACGCCGTTCATTTGGCAAAGGACTTGTACAGCAACAGATGGAGCTTTCCGACAGCAGCGCGCTTCGGGTAACGACAGCAAGATATTACACTCCATCGGGCAGATGCATCCAGAAGCCCTGGCAAAAAGGGCACAATGAGCTCTACGCAGAAGAGGTGTATGACCGCTTTTTGGCTGGCGAAGCATTTTCTGCCGACAGCATCAAATTCGACGAATCGCTCAAATTCCTGACAGGAACAGGCCGCACTGTGTTCGGCGGCGGAGGCATCATGCCCGATGTGTTCGTGCCATCCGACACTACTAATTATTCCAAATATCTCACACAAGTGATCAATGCAGGCCTGCTCCACAAGTTTGCATTTGAATTTACTGATGCCAATCGTGCCCATCTTGATGGGGCTTCCAGTTCTGAGGAGATGCTCAAGCTCCTTCCGTCGGATGACGAACTGCTTCGTCAGTTTGTGAGCTTCGCTGCATCCAACGGAGTTCCTGCACGTTGGTATTACATCAACCTTTCGCGTCCCTTGCTTGTTAATCAACTGAAAGCGCTGATCGCCCGCGATGCGCTTGGCATTGCTGCTTACTATGAGATAGCCAACCTACGAGATCAGGTGGTGAGCCGCGCAGTCAAGGCAATCAAATCAGGCGAGGCCAATTGGCCGCTTAAAGCGCCCGAAGATTGATTATGAAAGAAAAACAAGATATCCGCAACCGGGTAAAAGCCCGGAAAAGTCTGCTCACGGAGCTTGAACGCCGCATGGCTGCAGCGCAAGTATTTGACGTAGTGGAACGCAGCGCCGCGTTCCTCATGTCGGACAGGATCCTGATGTATCACTCACTTCCCGATGAGCTATCCACCATCGAGTTTATCAATAAGTGGAGTGACCGCAAGCAGTTTTTCCTGCCGAGAGTGAACGGAGTCAATCTCGAGTTGCTACCATATAATCGCTCGCAGCTCAGACTCGGGGCATTTCATATAGAAGAGCCAGAGGGCTCAGACATAACTCCGCCGGAATTGATGGAACTGATCATAGTACCGGCCGTGGCATTTGACCGCCACGGCAACCGAATAGGTAGAGGCAAGGGATTCTATGATCGGCTGCTGGCTGAAACTAAAGCCACAACTGTAGGCGTCGGCTATGACTTCCAGCTCTTTGATGAAGTGCCGACAGAGCCTCACGACACCCCTCTCGATATGGTGATCACACAGACAACCCACATAGTGGTGCGCCATAAAAAATAAATCTAATGTAAATATCGCCTGGGAATGGATCCATTCCCAGGCGATATTCTATTCATATGGAGATCAAATGATCAGCGTTTTTTCGATGGATCGCATGTCAGACCGACTCCAAGCTTACGGAAAATCTTATGGTCGACCTCGCCAAGCATCACGGTGGAGTGCACCTGGCAATTTTGCAGTTCCGGCAATTTTTCCATCGCTTTCTGACAATTTTCATCGTGCGTAGACAATGCGGCAAGCACTACTAACACTTCATCGGTGTGAAGCCGAGGATTGCGGCTGCGCAGATAGTTGAGTTTAGCAAACTGAATAGGCTCGATCATATGTTGAGGAATCAGTTTTACCTCATGGTCTATTCCAGCCAGATGCTTGATAGCATTGAGAATGAGTGCGGCGCTTGTGCCAAGCAGCGATCCGGTCTGTGCGGTGATGATTGTGCCATCGGCAAGTTCTATGGCAGAGGCAGGAACTCCGGACTCAGCCGCGCGCTGACGTGCGGCCTCGATCGTTTTACGATAACTGAGATCAATCTTGGCTTGTTTGAGCAGCAGGGCAATCTTGTTGACTTCCGACTCATCGCAATCGCCAAGAGCAAAGCGGTTGAGCGCCGTGAAGTAGCGGCGGATGATCTCATTCTTGGAGGCGTCGCAGCACACCTCATCGTCGTTGATGCAGAAGCCCACCATGTTGACGCCCATGTCGGTGGGCGACTTGTAGGGATTCTCGCCGTAGATGCCCTCGAAGAACGCGTTGAGCACGGGGAAAATCTCGATGTCGCGGTTGTAGTTGATCGCGGTCTTGCCGTAGGCCTCCAGGTGGAACGGGTCAATCATATTGACGTCGTTGAGGTCGGCAGTGGCAGCCTCGTAGGCTATGTTGACGGGATGCTTCAGCGGAAGGCTCCACACCGGGAATGTCTCAAACTTGGCATATCCGGCTTCAACGCCGCGCTTGTGTTCGTTGTAGAGCTGGCTGAGGCATACAGCCATCTTGCCGCTGCCGGGACCCGGAGCCGTTACGATCACCAACGGTCGTGATGTTTCGATATAGTCATTGCGCCCGAAACCATCATCGGAGTCGATGAGCGCCACATTGGTTGGATATCCGTCAATTGTATAGTGGACATAAGTGGTAATGCCCATGCGATGAAGTCGCTGACGAAATGCATCTGCACTGCTTTGACCATTATAATGAGTTATGACTACGGAGCTGACCAGAAAACCTCTGTCAGTGAACTCAGAGCGAAGACGTAGCACATCCATATCGTAGGTTATGCCGAGGTCCTGACGCACCTTGTTTTTTTCAATGTCGAGCGCACTGATCACGATTACGATTTCAGCATGGTCAGACAGCTGACTTAGCATGCGTAACTTGCTATCAGGCTGAAAACCGGGGAGCACCCGACTGGCATGATGGTCGTCAAACAACTTACCGCCCAACTCCAGATAGAGTTTGTCGCCAAAGCGGGCAATTCTCTCCTTAATGTGCTCTGACTGAATCTTCAGATACTTTTCGTTGTCAAATCCGTATTTCATAACAGGGTGCAAAGTTACATTTTTTCCTTTAATTCCAATGTCGGAATTTCAAAAAACCGTAACTAACCGATATGAAATCACCTCTTGAACCTGACAGAATCGGGCCGTAGAAACATCATAACCTATGATCTCCGTCAAGCCCCTACCCTAACGTTTTTGAAGTTCATAATCATAGGAACAACTATCGCAATGCCCCCTGACATATTCCGCAGCTTTTGTGGTGGAATAAAAGTTCATTATGATGTAGTGATTCATCATTTCAAGTTGTGCGTCTGCGGCACATTCAGCGTTGGTAAATTCGTTGAGGGCATCAGTAATCAGCGACTGGGATCTTGTGAAAGCTTTTTCTTTTTCTTCATAATTCACGCAGATACTGTCGTCATAATCCATGGAAAACCAACGACTGTGATATTCTGCAAGAAACCTGCCATAATCCGTGAGATACCAGCAACTGTCAAAGGAATTGCGCAACCCTATGGCATAGCGAATCTTCGCCTGGGCTTTTCTATTAGGTTCGGCATCAGAGTTCATAGTATGTTCAAGCTGCGACATTTTCTGAGCAAAGCGTAATTTATAATCCGACGAATCAGCTATGTAATGCTTTTTGTAAAATTGCAAACGGAAAGGATCCATCTTAAAAAATCCGTCCTTTGCTATATTTGTTCTTGACTGATAGTCTTCTGAAACCCGAGAAAACCATTCTGTCGCTTTTTCATAGTTCATTTCACGGAGATAAAGAGTGCCTACTATCTCGTAGATATAGTCGCAGTCCACATAGCTCCGTTCATTCAGAAAATTATCCAGTTCTGTTTCCGGACGTGTAATTCTCTCGGCATATCTGGCAGCATTATCTGCGTTAACGCCATTTATAGATTCAAAAAACTGATTTGAATAGTCGAAATCGTTATGATATGGCCAGATTCGTCTATATTCATCAAAAGTCGATATATTTATGTATGGCTCATTGCCGTCATCACCATAAGTGCTGATTGTATATAGCGGCGATACCTGAATAATGCGGTTGCAGGCATAGTTGGCCAATTGGAGAGCCAAAGTGACGTCGTCTTGCTTTTGCAATTTTGGGCAAATAGATCCGAGCAACACTTTGCGTGCCACATCCTGCCAATAGTAAAACGGCCAATTCTTTTCATTATCGTATTGCCAGTGGGAATCAGGGATAAGCTTTGAATCCGCAAGCATGCGTTCATCAAGCCAGGTCAGGTCACGAAGCAGCAAATTACGATAGCTCGTACTATTGTTGGCATATCGGGAGTTCAAAAGCAAACGGAATGCTTTAATAGATTCTCTAATAAAAGCTGTTGATTCCGACTTTTCGGCAAGGCCAAGATAGAAGTCAGCTGAGTCAATATTTCCATCAAGATAGTTGATAAAGGCCAACGCATAACGCCACATTCCTTGCTGATGGCAATGTACCGATGAGATTACTTGCTCAGCGAATTTACTGAGGTCATCAAAAAAAGTCCTATTGATCGGCTCATATTCTGAATAGATCTGTCTTTCCATCCAGCCAACAATATCTTGCAGCTTCACGCTCAGAAGCGGTGAATCAGGGAAGCGGTTGAAAATATACTCCAACTTCTTGACTCTTGAGTCGGAATAACGGGATTTTTCCTCATCATAATTCCAACCCTTAATGCTGATCAACGACCCGATGTCGCCTCCACGTGTGAATAGTTCTATGGCTTTTTCGCGATTGCCCATACGGTAATAGGCACCACCCACATAACTTGCAATCATGTCAGTTATAACGTTATCAGGCAGCGAACTGACCGTTTTCTCCCAGAGATCGATGCAACGGCCATAGTCATGTTCGGCGAAGTACAGGCGTGCCATCTGCAATGCATAGCGGGCGGTATGACGACTGCCATTGTAGGCCTCACACTGGCTCATCAGCTGTTCAAGGCGAAGATGCTCTTCATCACCATCATACGCATAATACCATGGGCCCGACATATATTCACGAAGCTCCTCTATCTCCTTGGCTAAAAGAATATAGTCAAGGTCTTCACGATGTTCAGGGTTAATAAGCCAACGGGCGTATTGATTATCCGACAACGGCCCGTCGGGCAATTGCAGAAGATCTTTGAGCGTGGCGCCATATACCACATCTTGAATGTGGGACTGAGGAATCGAAGCGGATGTGACGTTTTGCCACAATAGAGAATTTTCATATTTCTCATAATCCTGAAAACGACAGCCTTCCCTCCACTGGCGGACCAATTCTGGCGAGCAACATCTGAATATACGTAAGTCGGACGGAGAATAAGGCATTTCGGGGCAACACGCCTCAGAAGAAAACGTGACTAAGATAGCTATAATACTAATTATTAGAATATATTTGGCTGATTTCATTGTCAGAGTAATGTGAAAGTTCTGATTCATCAAGGTGATAGAGAGTGTTGCAATGAGATTTCATAATAACTGAAAGCAATGGCAGGAAATATTCTATAAGCCACTTACTTATGTTATTTCGATGCGAAAGTAGACAAAAAAACGCGTCGGACAAAGCGTCACGCCGCGCGTTGTATGAAACCGGATATATGCTGTATGAATTACCGCCAGACAATATAATTGACGCCGGACAATGCATCTGATGGGGTCTGACCAAAAGTCTTCTTATTGCCGGAACGGTCGATAGCAAAACCATTGGCCGATGATCCGACCAAATATATTGCATTGCTTACCCCAAGATCAACCAGACTCTGCGAAAAGGTGTGAAATGACACTTTTGTCTTGCTCAGCACCACAACCTGTTGACCATGAAAATCGGCAATCGCTTTACGCAGAGCCACACCGCGCGGCTTATTTTCAACCACTTGATTAGCTACCACCAACGGATATTGGCGAAAAAAGCACCCGTTGCCTTCAACAGCACGTTCAAAAAAGGGAGTTGCATCAGCCACTCCAATAGTTACTTCTTCGCCAATAATAGCACAAAACCCGGATTTGGCTTGCCCCTTGCTGACAATCTCCCCATCAACAACAAATGTGCCGACAATCCCTCCATTATCCTTCCTTATATCTGCAGCTTGAACAGCCAAAACCACAGAAGAATCACCAAGTACATCAGTGCCGACATGCAACGTGGGCGATGCGTTGACTGGAGTAAGAATAGACAATGACACATCACCAACTACCGTGTCAGAAATGTCCACATATGGCCTCATAGCCCTCACGTCAGAATCACCCTGCGCTACGGGCTGCAATGCGACCTGAGAGTCAGCCATCTCCGGGTCAACCGCCTCAGGCACATCGCCGGAGTGAGCCAAACGCATGCCGACAAACACAATGCCGGAAACCAAGAGCACACAGGCGAGCATAATGACAATAACGCGAGCCCAACTCCGTCGGCCAACATGGGCAGAGTATTCTCGGCTCACATCACTGCTGTCATCGCTATCAGAAGTAATGACGCGGATCTCATCGTCATTTATGTCATTATTAATCTTCCTCATTATTCACCTATCTTTTCAACTAAATCCTTCAGCGCTTTCAAAGCCTCACGCGATGCTGACACTTCTTGGCGAAAACTCAAACCATCGGACAAAACAAGCTTTTGACGCGCAGGATTTATCAATGTAATAAAATCTCTATTGACAATCAGACTCTTTCCGATACGGATAAAACGATTGTCATTACTCTCAACCAATTCCGAGATTCTTCTCTCGATTTGGCCCAGCTGCATGGTGAGAACATAATTACTCCCATCGGCCATTGTGATGGCAGAATAATTCCCATCGGCAACAATAAACACCACAGCCTCACAGGGAACACGCACCAACTCGGTGGAAGTAAAAAACAATAAAAACTTTCGCATGCTCAAGTGCAAAAGTACAACAATTCGGCCAAACTCCAATACAAGATTTCCCCTTCATTTTTCGCTCTTCCACATTCGCCTGCCAATCAACACATTAACAAAAATATTAAAAATAATTCAAAAAATATTTGCACAGTTCAAAAAAACGCCCTACCTTTGCAGTGCAAAAA
>JAAGKN010000228.1_pt1 | contig 84471 bp, 83 predicted proteins | sample 6206371 | NCBI WGS metagenome assembly JAAGKN01 (sample SAMN11533720, study PRJNA540317) | gut metagenome | isolation source: fecal pellets from male and female animal of same cohort | host: Peromyscus leucopus | place: USA:CA | collected 2017 | reverse complement strand
CTATTGTCAAGGTTCTAGTTGTTAGTCCAAAGTTCAGCAGAATTTAACTTCCTCGTCTCTTTCTCTCATTCCTTTAAACTTTTAATCGCTTTCAGCGACAATTTATATCTTACTACTTCAATTTTCTTTGTCAACAACTTTTTGAAAAAGTTTTTTGAAGTTTTTTAATCACCATTCAAACCATTAGGTGATTGGACATTTGCTTACGCAGTTCAAAAAAATATTTAATGTTTCAGCTTGTCCGTGTGGCATTGACCACATGGATAAGTGTATTTCAAACATTTTTTAATTTCAACATGTATTTCCTTGTTTGTTAACTTTTGTAAAATTACAGGGGGGGGGGATTTTTTAGACATGATTTTTTTTAAAATTTACTTATAAAGAATATAAGACAAGTTAAACTAAAATAAGAATAGGAGTAAATTTATGCAGCAAATTGGTACTATTGGTAATGCTTCAAATCCAGCTGGAACAATCTATCAAACAAAGAAAGGTAACTATATTGATGCCCCTTCTGTGGATGGACGAAAAACATATATAAAAGAAAATAAAGACGGAACATACAATGTAACAATAACAAAAGACGGAGAAACGACATATAATAAAACTTTAAGTGAAAAGCAATTAGTAAAAGAATTTGGAGCAGATATTAATACACTGGATATTAATTTAAATGGTTCTGATACTGCACAACAAGCTAAAAATAAATATGGTTCATCAGTTGCAAATAATTTATATAAAGTTGTTTAATTTGTAATTATTTATAGAAAATACCGATTGTAAAAAATCAATCGGTATTTTCTATTCAACATCTAACTTTTTGAATTTATTTCTTTATTGATTTCAAAACTTCAACAATACGTTTTGATGCCAAACCGTCGCCATAAGGGTTTACGGATTCTGACATTTTTTTATATTCTTGTTCATCAGACAGAAGTTTTTCTACCGTAGAAACTATTTTTTCTCTATTTGCACCGACAAGTTTTACTGTACCGTAGTCAACAGCTTCGGGGCGTTCTGTGGTATCACGTAAAACAAGTACAGGTTTACCTAATGATGGTGCTTCTTCCTGTACACCGCCGGAATCTGTCAAAATTATATGAGCTTTCTTCATCAAAGAACAGAATTGTGCATATTCTAAAGGTTTAATTAAATGTATTCTTTCCTTGCCGTCAAGAAGTTCATAAACAGGCTGTCTTACATTAGGGTTCGGATGAACAGGGTAGACAACTTCTATATCTTTATTTCTTTCAACAAGTTCAAGAATTGATTTACAGATTTCACGAATAGGTTCGCCAAAGTTTTCGCGTCTGTGAGAAGTCAAAAGAATAGTTTTTAAATTCGAGTTTAAAGTTAAACCTTCAACTTCTTCTTTATGATTTTCAACAGTGTATAAAAGCGCGTCAATAACAGTATTTCCTGTTTTATAAATATTTTCGGGATTAGCAAGTGAAGCTTTTAAATTATCACAAGATTTATCAGTCGGAGCGAAATAATATGTACAAACCGCGTCTGTAAATACTCTGTTAATTTCTTCGGGGAACGGATAATATTTATCGAAAGTTCTAAGCCCTGCTTCAACATGCCCAACGGGAACTTTTGCATAAAAAGCAGAAAGTGCTGCTGCCATTGAAGTTGTAGTATCACCATGAACAAGCACAACATCAGGTTTTACTTCTTCAATAACATCTTTAGTTTTTAACAATACATCACTTGTTAAAGACCATAGATTTTGGTTATCTTTCATAATATCCAAATCATAATCGGGTTTAATTTCAAATAGTTCAAGCACTTGATCTAAAATCTGCCTATGTTGAGCTGTTACACAAACAACACTTTCAAGTGCATCTGAATTTTTTTCAATTTCTTTAACCAAAGGAGCCATTTTTATAGCTTCTGGTCTTGTACCAAATATTGTTAAAACTTTTACTTTACTCATTAGATATTTACCGCATCTCTAACTTTTGTCATAATTTTTTCAGCTTCTACAGCTGCTTTTTTATTACCATCATTGATAATATCGTAAACTTTATCTGTATCAGCCGCAAGTTCCTGACGTTTTGCACGAATTGGCGCAAATTTTTCGTTAATAATATTACCCAATTGACGTTTACAATCTGCGCAGCCTCTTTGACCCGCCTTACATTCACATTCTACCTGTGCAACTGTTTCACTCGGTGCAAATGCTTGATAATATTTAAATGCAACTTCACATTTATCAGGGTGACCGGGGTCATCGCGTCTTGCACGGCTTCTATCCGTAATACATTGCATAATTTTTTTAGATGTTGTTGTTTCATCATCAGAAATTTTAATATCATTATTGAAAGATTTACCCATTTTTTGACCGTCAACACCTAGTAATAATGGAATTTCAGTTAATTTTGGTTTAGGTTCATGGAACAAATCAGTCTTATAAATATTATTAAATCTTCTTGCGATATCGCGTGTAATTTCAAGGTGAGCAAGCTGGTCAACGCCTACAGGCACAATACCTGCATTCAATGCCATAATATCTGCTGACATTAAAACAGGATAACCCAATAAACCATAACTCATTTGAGGCAAATTATCACTATTATCGCCGTCTTTACATTTTAAAGCTTTAACCATATCCTTTAAGGTCGGGTCACGTTCTACCCAATTATTAGGTGTAACCATGCTTAAAAGAATATGAAGTTCCGCTATCTGCAAAATTTTTGACTGAAAATAAATTGTAGATTTATCAGGGTCAATACCGCATGCCAGCCAATCCAAAACAACATCTAATTTATCTTGTCTTAAATTTTCTGTCTTATCAAATTTAGTAGTTAAAGCGTGCCAATCCGCAACAAAATAAAAGCAGTTGTAATCTTCCTGCAATTTAACCCAGTTGGTAATAACTCCCATATAATGCCCTAAATGCAATTTACCGGTTGAACGCATGCCTGATACTAAATTTAATTTTTCCATTACAGACCTTCCAATAATCTTTTACAAGATTATTATACATAAAATATAAATAAACAATTACTCTATAATTAATAAGAATTTATAAACCAAGCTTAACAACTTATTGTTGGTTTTTATTTTCTTATTTATATATTCTATACACTCTTCATTATTTAATTCAATATCATCAAAATCAAACAACACTTTAGGACTGATTACCAGTGCTTTGCAAATTAGTTCTAAATTTTCTGCAGAAACAAAATTATTACCAAGTTCAATTTGACTTAAACTTTTAGGTGAAATACCTATTTTTTCAGCTAATTGTTCTTGTGTTAACTGCCTTTCAAGCCTTTTTTCTTTAATTTTTTTGCCTAAGTTCTTTTTTATGTTCATTACATTATAATAGTTATCACTAAAAATAGAATAAACCCATTGACAATAGAATTAACCCATCTTATAATAGAGTTATTCTATTTTAACTTAGAATTCATGTATGAAAAAGAAAAGATTATATGAAATATTTTTTAGATAAATATTTTGATAAAACAAAAGGTTTTTACCCGTTTTTTAAGTATTGTCCGCGTAAATATTGGGATTATTATATTCGTAAACGCGCTTCAAACACACTTGGTTATGAATATAATTGGCACGAGCCTAAAACATTAAACGAAAAAATTCGTTGGCTTATTTATAATGAAAAACCTGAACTTAAATCTAAGTTAACAGATAAAATTCTTGTAAAAGGCTATGTTTCCTCAAAAATCGGAAGCAATCACAGTGCTGAACTTTATGGAATATATGATACTTTTAAAGAAATAGATTTTTCAATTCTCCCAAATGGAATTGCAATAAAAGCAAATCATGGCTGGAGAATGAATGTAATTTCAAAAAACAAAAATTTTATATACACAAACTATAAATCTATTAAAAAAATTACAAATAATTGGTTAAAAATAAACTATGAAGAATTTAGTGTAGAACCTCAATACAGAAATATAAACAAGAAATTATTTGCAGAATTTTTACGTTCAAACAATTACAGAAATGAAATTTCTATATATTGTTTTAACGGGAAACCTGTTTTTTGTGAAATCAAAAAACATATTTTAAATGAGAGTATTTATCAAATTTATGATACAAATTGGAAACTTCAAAATTTTACACATACAAATATCTTTTTAGAAGAAGAACAAGCAGCACCTTATAAATTAGATGAAATTTTAGAATACAGCAAACTGTTATCAGCAGAATTTTCCTTTGTAAGAATAGATTTTGCATACAATAACGATGATGTGCATGTAGTGGAAATGACATTTACACCTTGCAGTGCAATAATTCCGTTTGACAATATCGGCACCGATATTTATTTAGGTGATATGCTTGCACTACCTAAAAAGGGGGTGCAAAATGTGTAATAATAACAAAAAATTAAATATTTTGATATTTGGTTTAGGTTCATTAAATTATGGAATAATAAGAAAATTTAATGAATCAAATTCATTAGGAAGTATATATTTAATTGCGAAAAATAAAATTGAAGACATTAATTGTACATATCTGGGAAGTACTTCTAATTTAAAGTTTAAAGACTTAAAAGAAATTATTAAAACTTATAGTATAGATTTTGCCGTAATTTTTGACGAAATGTATAGTTTTTATGGGTTTGTTGATTATTTTAAATATAATCTTAATTTACCTTTAATAGGAATAACAAAAGAATGGTTTTTGCTTGAACTTTCCAAAACAGACGGCAAAAGATTTATGAAAGAAAACGGCATAAAAACTGCTGATTATATGTTAATTAGTGAAAATTCACAATTAGAAAAAGCAATTGAGAAATTTAGTTTTCCAATCGTTATAAAAAATAATTTTCTTCAAGCAGGTTTTGGTTCTCACATCTGTAAAGACAGAAAATCAGCAGAAAAAAACGTAAAACAACTATTAAAAACTTATAAATTTTGCATTGCCGAACACTTTTTAGAGGGAAAAGAAATTTCACAACAATATTTTTGGGATAAAAAGAAATTGTTAGCATTGCTTCCCGTTAAAGATTTTAAACAAAACGAAAAAGGTATTAATACAGGCGGACTTGGCTGTTATACTCCTGTTAATTTGAATGAAACACAACAAAATCTTCTAAAAAATTATAATGAACAATTAGAACGCATTTTTCAAAAACTAACACCTGATTTTACGGGAATTTTTACTGTAAATCTTTTATTCACGAAAGATGAAATCTATACGCTTGAATTTAACATGCGACCGGGAATTACAGAATTTGAAACATTAATTGAACATTTAAATACAGATTTATTAGCAATTTTTTATAACTGCGTTAATTCAAAGTTAAATGAGTCACAAATAACTTACAAAACAGGATATACAGGCTGCGTTGTTATGACACATAAAGATTATTGCAAACAAAATAATACGCGCATAGAAAAACTTGCTTTAAAAAAATATATTTCACCTGTTGATAATGATATAAAACTTAATTTTAATATTATTTCCTTTAACAAAAATATGAAAATTTCTACAAAACGAAACAAAACATTTTTATCGGTAATTTGTACGGATAAAATAAACCCGTTCGCAAAAATTTATAAGTTTTTAAAGACAATTAATTCGCCAAAAGCTTACTATAGAAAGGATATAGGTATTTAAATGAAAAAAAATGTTTTCGACTCAATTATTAATTTCTTCAATCAAAATAATACTGAAATAAATACAGCTGGCAATATTCCGGAAAATAACTTGAACAATGAAAATTTTGATGACAATTCATATATTGATGATGTTCTTAATAGTGATGAACTATTAGCTTTAAGTATTAATACAAGCGCACAAGTATGTAAATCACAAATGGGAATGTAAAAAAGGAGCTATTTAGTTGGAAAATAATATATTTAGATTCAATAATATTGAATGGTCAATGCCCTTTTTATTTACAGGAAACAGTTCATTAATTCCGATTTTTTATCATTTTTTTAAAAATAAAAGCATAAAATATGTATATGGTTCACCTAAGTGCTTGTGGTCAGGCGGAAGATTATCACATATTACATCTAAAAATATAAAATTTATTGAAGAAATTATTTATAACATAAAAAAATACAATGTAACACCATCTTTTACATTTACAAATACCAATCTTACAAAAGAAATGTTAGACGATAAATTTTGTAATGAACTTCTAAGACTTATTAATGAATCAAATTCTGAAATAATATTGGTTTCCGATTTATTATACAAACATATTAAAAACAAATATCCGAATATAAAACTATGTGCTTCCGTTCTTCAATCTCCATATCAAATTATAAAAAATAAAAATGAATCTGAACATATTAATAAGCTTACAAATAAATATGATAGAGTTGTAATAAGACCTGAATATGCAATTAATAATAACGGTGATTTTAGTGCAATTAAAGATATTTCTAAAATAGAATTAATTGTAAATCAAAATTGTGCAATGAATTGTTATTGTTCTAATTCTGATTACAAGCTTATTGAAATGTATGACAAAGGAGTAATTTCAAAACAAGACTTTGAAAAAGAATACCCTAAAGTGTGTCCGCGTGATAATGGCATAATAAAAGAAATAAATACTCTTCCTAATTATTTAACAAATAAATGCATTGAAGCAGGAATTACAAAACTAAAACTAAACGGAAGACACTTAAGGTTTAACGATTTACTTATTGCATTAAAAATGTTCTTCTTTAGTGAAGAAATATCGGAAAACGAGCTTCAGCAAAAAATAGATGACTATATTCTTTCTTTTGTTAAAAATAATGCTGATATGCAATTATATTCTTTATTGTGTAAAAGGTTATTAAATACATAAGGGAGTTTGTTTTGAAGTCCATTGATTTTAGGTACCGCGAAATCACAGGACGAAAAGCAAACTCCCTTATGTATTTAATAACCTTTTACATTTCAACAAATATATTTTTAATTCGTTCAGCGCAGCCTTGTTGACTTGTATACCACTCACGGTAAGAAATACGTTCTACTATAACGCCTGTTCTTTCCATTAAGGTTTGCTTTTTAATTTGTGTTTTATTTGTTCTTTGATTATCTTCAACACCGTCACATTCTACAATAATATACTTGCCTGTTGGAGATTTAACAATCAAATCAGAACTTAAACCTGCAACGGTCTGTCCTGCAAGAACTTCAAAGCCCTCATCACGCAAGAAGTTTGCCACTTCTTTTTCAAAGGAATTTTTATAAATGTTTTCATCAATACTTAAATCATCTTTCAAACTGTTTCTTGCAATATAAGCTTGAACATATTCAATATAATCTTTCAACAAGCCTTGCGGCAAGGTTTTAGGGTCTTTAGACAAGAATATAATCTGTTTCTTTTTAGCACGAGTAATTGCAACGTTAAACAAATTAGGAATTTGTAAGAAAGTTAAACTTTGGTTAAAACTGTTATTTGCAACCGCCCACGAAAGCATAATAATATCTCTTTCATCACCTTGAAAAGTATGTGCGGTGCCGACTTCAATTTTATGACGTCTTTGCACAGCTTCGGGGTACAATTGGTTCAAAGTTTTTTTAATCAACTCAACCTGTCCTCTGAATGGAGATATAATACCCACCGTTACAGGCTCATGGTCTTCATCTTTTACCTTATCATCCTCTTGCAAAATCTCTTGCAATCTTTGCATAATAGCCTCAACCTCGGGCATATTACGTGTCATTTCAGAATCTACCTTACCGTCTTCAACTTGGACAAGCTCTAAAATATCTTTATTTTGAGTCTGAGACATAATTCTTATTCTGTCGCCGTAAAATTCTTTATTACTAAAATCAATAATCGGCGCAAAACTTCTGAAATGTTCATCCAAAAGTACAGGTTTTGTTGAATAATAATTAGCCAAATCAAACATAGAGTTTGTTCTGAATCTCCACATTAATTGGTATTTATCGGGGATTTCATACTGACTTAAAAAGGATTGTTCTTTTGATTTTTCCAAGAATGACAAATGCGGCAATTGTTTATCATCACCAACAATTACGGCTTTTTTACATCTGAATAAAATCGGAATACAGCTTGCAATATCACACTGAGAAGCTTCATCAATAATAGCGACATCAAACAATGCAGGTTTTAAAGGAAGCGAATTTGAAACCGCATAACTTGTTACGCACCAGCAAGGGAACGCCTCTAACAACGGTTTGAAATCTTCATCCTCAAGTAATCTGTTTTGAAGATTTTTCTTTCTTGTTACAAGTGCTTTAGTATGAACAATTAAGCGCTGACGCTTCACTTGGTCACGCAACAAACCTTTTAAAGAATTTCTTCTTTTGCCTTTTAATATTTCAATTGCAAGCGTTTTTTGCTTACGTTTCAACATTTTTATTTCTTCAAGTAAAGAATGAATATTTCCAATCTTAAAAATTTGAGTTTCCGTATATCTTGCCTTTGTAGATAATCTTGCAGCTTCAAGTTCTAGTTTTATTCTTTCAAGGTTTTCAAAATCGGGTTTAAAATTATTATTTTGAATAATTTTCTTTAACTGATGATTAGCAAATTTAGTTGTAATATCAGAGAAAAAGCCTTGTTTTTCAACATTTTTTTCTAAATTTTTAATTGCGCCGTCAATATTATCAATTTCTTGCATTGTCAATTTGCCGGTTAAAAATTCAAGTTTACCAAGTTGTTTTTCTTTGTCGTCACGTTCTTTAACAAGTTTTTGCCATTGTTCTTCAAGCTTTATAATTTCTTCGCACTTATTTTCTTTCTCACGAATAGACATAACAAGCTTTTGCATATCTTCAACATCAACAAGAAGTGAGTTTTCAAAATCGGTATCCAAATCAACCTTATTTGAAATCAAATCTTGCAAATCAAAAGATAATTGCTTTTGATAATTAGGGCGACCTGCCCTTAAAGCTAAGAACGGCGCACCAAAATCATTTAATCTGTTTGCAACAACATCGGTTGCCTTATCCATTCTTGAAGCAACCAAAACTGTTTTGCCGTTAGAAATCAAATGGCAGATTAAATTTACAATTGTTTGCGATTTACCTGTCCCCGGCGGGCCATAAACAGATAAAATAGGGTTATCTTCAAGATTTTTTATAACATCCTCTTGTGAATCACTTAAGGATAAAGGAGTAACAGCGACAAAATCCTTTAAATTATTTTCTTTAATTGGTTTAGAAGCCATTTTGCCTTTACCTTGCAAATATTCTTCATTTACAACATTCAATGCAGTTTCTCTTATAATACCTGAGGGGCGCTCTGCTATCTGCATTAGTTCATACAAAACACCTGCTGTAACTAAAGGTCTTTTTGTTAAAATAATTGCGCTTTTATTTGTCAAAACAACCTTATCCGCCTTTAATTTTGGCTTTGGTTTATCAGTTTCCGCTTCTTCCAATGCTTCTTCCAAATTTTCATAATTAATTTTTTTCTCTTCATAAAAATCAGAAGCATCTTCTTTTACATTATTTTCAAGCTCTTCTTTTTCATTTAATTCAAATTCCAAATCGGGAATTAAGGATTTTAAAGTTGTTAAAAATATGCTTAAATCTTCTTCTTTTAAAGGTAATTTAGGAACTACATCCAAGAGCCCATCGAGCATATTATCAATTTCATCTTCTTCACCTTGAAGATTCATCAGGCTTGTTAATGCCGCTGTATTTAGAGATAAACCCTCCTCTTGAATAGAACATTCAATACTCATCCCTACACGTTCAAGTCTGCAAGTTGAGTATAAAAGAGGAGTTAAAAATTCATTTTTTCTTTTTGTTTTAGCGTTTTTACCCACTAAAAACAAATAGCCGTATATTAAATATTTATCCTTTTGACTGTTTTCACTTTGAAGCATTAATTCAGTCAAAAAAGAATCTGAGCCATCCAGTTTTAATGTTTGGGGATAATTAGTAAATAGTTTTTCAACATCTAAAATTGAGGTATTTTCTTTATTTGAATCAGTTTCCGGTTCTAAGAAAATCCATTTATTATCTTTATCTTGTTTTAGGTTTCTAAAGGTTGAGCTTTGCACCTCTTCACGCACACAATCGTGCAAATAAAGGCTTAATTTTTTTATAAAACTGTTATGAAATGCTGAATTTAGTATTTTTGTTGCTTCTTGAAGCATAGTGTCCCCTATAATACAAATAATATAAAATTATAGCATTTTTGGCTTTTGTGTTCAAAAAAAACGGGATTATTCATACAAAGGATGTAGGTTACATAAGAAATATTATAGCTAGATAAATTTTTAATATAATGCAAAAAGCTTGGAAATTGAAAATGGCGAAAATTGGTTTTTTCGCCATTTTCAGTACCTGCGTTGATGAGAATTTTTTATTCAACCACCATTGATTTTGTGCAAGCTAAAATCACCGGTGGTTGAATGAAAAATTTCATTAATGCAGGTATATTTTTAATAGAATATTATCAAATCTGAAGTCATAAAATTTTTCAATTGGAGACCGGTATTTTCTACAGACGTGAAAATAATGGTCTCCAATCAAAAAATTCTTATAACTTCAGATTTAGAAAACACAGAAATATATTCCTGTGTTTTCGTATGTATGTTTAATGATAATATAACTATACTATTTTTTATGTACTATCGTTTAAAAATTTCAGGGTGATTAGAATTTGATAGGACTATCTCGCGATACTCATTCCTATCAATATCTACACCCATATTTTTTATATCTATTTTAAATTTAGATTTTTTCTTTGCTGTTTTTTTCTTTTTTTCTTCCACGATAATACCCTACTTACAAATCAGTTCTGAATCTCTATACTTATCAATACTATCATAAGTTAAATCGGGATTCTTCATATAACTTTGAAGCGCTTCTAAATATGCTTTTGCAGTATCTAAAACCGTAAAGCAAGGTGTAGAATACATTTCTGCAATTGTTCTTATTAAGAAGCCTCTATCCTCACTGCCATATCTTGCTGAATTATTATTTGTTGTAGGAGTGTTAATAATAAAACAAAGCTCTTTATTTTTCATATTTCTTTGAATTTTCTTAATATCAAATTTATCAATTTCTTTTGATTCAATATTATGTAATTTCAAAAATTTATGAGTACCTGTTGTCGCTACAAGGTTGTAACCCAAATCTACAAGAGTTTTAGCTACCTCGACAGAATCTTTTTTATAATGGTCATTAATTGAAATTAATACATTACCGCGTTCAGTTGAAAGTTTGTAGCCTGCTGCCAAGAAACCTTTTACTAAAGCTCTTTCATATGATGTATCAATACCAAGAACTTCACCTGTAGATTTCATTTCAGGAGCTAACGCGGGGTCTATTCTGTTCAATTTTTGGAATGAGAAAATAGGAATTTTAGCACATACAAGATTTGTTATATCTACCAAGCCTGTTTTATAGCCTTGTTCTACAATCGATTTACCAAGAATTGCGTCAATTGCTATTTTAACCATCGGTGTACCTGTGACTTTGCTTAAAATAGGTACTGTTCTTGAAGCACGAGGGTTAACCTCTATGATATATGCAGTATCATCTTTTAAAATGAATTGAATATTCATCAAGCCTTTAACTTTTAACTCGCGCGCTATTTTTTCGGTATAAGAAACAATACTGTCTATAATATGCTGCGGAATTGTTCTTGTTGGATATAACGCAATAGAGTCACCGGAGTGAACACCCGCACGCTCAATATGTTCTGTTATTGCAGGAATTAATACATTTTCACCGTCTGAAATTGCATCAAGTTCAAGCTCTGTACCTTCAATATATTGGTCGATTAAGATAGGATGTTCATCAGAGAATTTCAACGCACTTTCAATGTATGAAATTAGTTCATCTTTATTATAAACAACCTGCATTCCACGTCCGCCAATTACATAAGAAGGTCTTACAAGCAGTGGATAACCAAGTGTTTTTGCAACTTCTAATGCTTCTGACTGTTTTTTAATCGCAAAACCTTTTGGCTGCGGAATATTCAATTTTCTTAAAAGTTGTTCAAACAGTTTTCTATCTTCTGCAATGTTTATTGATTCTAATGAAGTTCCTAAAATTTTAACACCGCGTTCGTGTAATTTTGGTGCAAGGTTAATTGCTGTTTGACCGCCAAATTGAACCATTACACCCGCAGGATTTTCTTTTTCAATGATATTCATTACATTTTCAATGTGCATTGGTTCAAAGAATAATTTATCCGCAACATCAAAATCAGTTGAAAGTGTTTCAGGGTTAGAATTTACTATTAATGATTTATAGTTGTTATTTCTAACCTCCCAAGCTGCGTGAACAGAACAATAGTCAAATTCAATACCTTGTCCTATTCTAATTGGACCTGACCCTAAAATTAATATCTTTTTATCGTTTGTTGACTCAGTTTCATCAAATTCATTATAAGTGGAATAATAATAAGGTGTGTATGCTTTAAATTCAGCCGCACAAGTATCTACAATTTTAAATGAAGCACTGATTGAGTTTTCTTTTTTAATTTTTTCTATTTCTTCAACAGATTTTTGTGTATATCTTGCAATTTCTTCATCCAAAAAGCCTTTTTCTTTAGCTTCAAGGTATAAACCTGCTGTAAGCTCTTCATTTTTAAGTTTGTTTTCAAAATCTACAAGCCCTTTAATTTTGCATATAAACCACTTATCTATTTTTGTAATTTTGTTGATTTCATCAACAGTAATACCTCTATTTATAGCTTCTGCAACCCTAAAAATTCTTCTGTCATCTTGAACGTGAAGTAATGCTTTTAATTCTTCTTCGCTGCATTCCATGTGGCGTCCGCGAAGTAAACCTGTATATTTTGATTCTATTGAAGCAACAGCTTTTTTAAAGGAACTTTCAAAGGTTCTTCCGATTGCCATAACTTCGCCTGTAGCTTTCATTTTTGTTCCAAGGATTCTGTCTCCGTGTTTGAATTTATCAAACGGCCATTTTGGAATTTTTGTAACTACATAATCAATTGCAGGTTCAAATGCTGCAACTGTTTTCTTAGTGATTGAGTTTGGAATTTCGTGTAAATTATAGCCGATAGCAATTTTTGTTGTAATTTTTGCAATAGGGTAACCTGTTGCTTTTGAAGCTAAAGCTGATGAACGGCTTACACGAGGGTTAACCTCAATTACATAGTATTGATTACTTACTGTATCAAGTGCGAATTGAACGTTACATCCACCTTCAATTTTTAAAGCTTTAATAATTTTTAAAGCTGCACTTCTAAGCATTTGACATTCTTTGTTGGTAAGAGTTTGAGTTGGTGCAACTACAAAGCTGTCCCCTGTATGAATACCAATTGGGTCAATGTTTTCCATATTACAAATTGCAATACTTGTATTATTTGCGTCACGAATTACTTCGTATTCAATTTCTTTATAGCCTGCAATACTTTTTTCTACAAGTACTTGTGAAATAGGGCTTAAAGATAAACCTGTATAAACAATTTCTTCATATTCACTATAGTTATTAGCAATACCGCCGCCTGTACCACCTAATGTATAAGCAGGTCTTACAATAATCGGGAAGCCGATTTTTTGTGCAAACTTTTTAGCTTCTTCAAAACTTGAAACAATATCACTCTCGGGAATCGGTTCATTTATTTCAAGCATTAGGTTTTTAAATAATTCTCTATCTTCTGCTTTTTTAATAGATTCAATTTTTGTACCTAAAAGTTCAACATTATATTTCTCAAGAACACCTGCTTCAAACAGTTTTACTGCAAGGTTTAAACCTGTTTGACCGCCTAATGTTGCTATAACACCGTTTGGTCTTTCTTTATCAATAATATATGTTAAAGATTCAACCGTTAAAGGCTCAATGTATACTTTATCCGCTATATTTTCATCTGTCATAATAGTTGCGGGGTTAGAGTTTACAAGTATAACTTCCAATCCCTCTTCTTTTAAAGCTCTGCATGCCTGCACACCTGCATAGTCAAATTCTGCCGCCTGACCTATTACAATCGGTCCCGAACCAATAACAAGAACTTTTTTTATATTTTTATTAATCGGCATAATTATATCTCTTTCTTTTTACACTCTAACTGCTTTTGCATTTGCTACATCTTCAATCCATTTTATGATTACTTTATTAGCATCATAAGGCCCTGCTGTTAATTCAGGGTGGAATTGAACAGTTTTAACTTGATATTTATCACAGCAAATACCCTCAATTGTATTATCATTTAAGTTAATATATGTTGTTTCAACATAATCAGGAAGCGACTCAGCATCAACCGCATAACTGTGATTTTGCGAAGTAACAAAGATTTCTTCTGTTTTTAAATTCATAACAGGGTGATTGCCGCCTCTGTGTCCGTATTTTAGTTTAAAGGTTTTACCGCCTAACGCTATAGAAAGTATTTGATGACCTAAGCAAATTCCAAATATCGGCAATTTGCCAAGTAAATCTTTCGCTGTTTGAATTGTTTGAACTGCATCTTCAGGATTTCCGGGGCCATTTGATATTAACAGAGCGTCAAATTTTTCTTTTAAAATATCTTCTGATTTAGTATCCGCTGGAAAAACTGTTATATCGCAATTTAATGCTTTAAAGTTTTCTAAAATGCTCTTTTTAATACCCATATCAATTATGGCTAGTTTTACCCCTGTTCCAAAGAATTTCTCAACCTTGTATGCCGAAACATCAAGCGTAATATCTTTGCTTATTTTATAAGCTTTCATTTTTTCTTTTATTTCATGAGTAATATCGCCTGTTGTTATAGCACAGTTCATTGCCCCATAATTTCTTATTATTTGGGTTAAATGTCTTGTATCAATTCCTTTTAAGCCAACTATATTATTTTGTTTTAAGTAATCAGATAAAGGAAGTGAACTTTTATAATGGGATTCATTCTCACACATATTTTTAACAATAAAGCCTTTTGCGTGGATTCTTCCGCTTTCAAAATCATCTTTATTAATGCCATAGTTACCTATTTCAGGATAGGTCATAACTATTGTTTGTCCGGCATAAGAGGGGTCTGTAAGGATTTCTTGATAACCAACCATTGAGGTATTAAAAACAATTTCACCGTAAGAAGTACCGTCTGCGCCAATTGATTCGCCCTCAAAAATCATTCCATTTTCAAGAATCAACTTTCCTTTTGAAACCGCATAAGATTTATTTTGAGTTAAAAGTGCATTCTCTATTTCTTCATAAATCATTTGAATAGCTTTAACTCTATCTTCAGCGCTTGTAACGGCTCTGCCTATTACAAGATAATCAGCGCCCTCTTTTATTGCAATACTTGGAGTTGCTAAACGTTTCTGGTCATTTTTATTTGACCATTCAGGTCTAATCCCGGGGCATAGAACTTTAAAATCTTTACCGCATACCTGTTTTATTTTCTTAGCTTCCCAAACACTTGCAACAACGCCGTCCAAACCTGCTTTTTTAGCCATTAAAGCAAGATGAAGAGCATAATCATTAGGTTTATAAGGTACTTTTAATTCTTTTTGCAACGCTTCTTCACTTATACTTGTAAGAACCGTTACACCAAGGATTACGGGATTTTCTTTGCCTAATTCTTTTGCTGTTCTTCTTGCAGATTCCTGTGCCATTCTCATCATTTCTTCACCGCCTGTTGTATGAACATTGAAAAAAGACGCACCGTTTCTTATTACATTTTCAGAAGCTTTAGCTACGGTATTTGGAATATCGTGCAACTTTACATCGAAAAAGAATTTTATATTCTGTTCTTTCATAAAATTGAAAATTTCATAGCCGTTGCCTGTATACATTTGCAAGCCGACTTTGAAAACTCCAACATAATCTTTTAGTTCAGTTATTAAAGTTTTAGCTTGTTCGGGAGTATCCACATCAAGCGCTAAAACTATTTTTTCTTTAATTTCAGGTCTTATTTCCATATTTATTTATCCTATATTAATTATTTTACCTTTTATTATTGTCATTTTTACTTTGCCTTTTAACTTAAATTTATCAAAAGGTGAAATTCTGCATTTTGATTTGAATTCCGCTGCATTTACAATCCATTCTTCATTTAAATCAATAACCGTTAAATTTGCAGCCTTGCCAACTTCAATTGAACCTTGATTTGGAATATTCAAAATTGAAGCAGGAGCATAAGTTAATTTTCTAACAGCCTCTATTAGGCTCAACTTTCCTGTATGAACAAGATTTGTAAGAGTTAATCCTAAAGCAGTTTCAAAACCTGCAATACCCATAGGGGCATTTTGAATTGGAGATTGTTTTTCAGCAACCGTATGAGGTGCGTGATCTGTTGCTATAACATCAAGAGTTCCGTCTTGAAGCCCTTCAATCACAGCTTCTAAATCTTCTTTTGTTCTTAAAGGAGGATTAACCTTGTATTTTGCGTCATAATCAACAATATCATCTTCCGTTAAGCTAAAATAATGCGGTGCAGTTTCAGCGGTAACATTTAAACCGTCTTTCTTAGCCTGTCTTATTAACTCTATTGAACGTTTTGTTGAGATGTGTGCAAAGTGATAACATCCGTTTACACTTCTTACAACTTCGAGCTCTCGAGCTACCGCAAGAGATTCAGTTATATTTGGAATTCCTTTTAATCCTAAACGAGTGCTGACTTTACCCTCATTTATAACACCTGAATTTGCAAGTGATGAATCCTCTGAATGCGAAATAATCACAGCATTATGAGAATTAATATATTTAAGTGCTTCACGTAAAAGATGCATATTTTCTACAGGTTTTCCGTCATCAGAAAATGCAATTGCACCATTTGAAAGAAGTTCTGATATATTAACTATTTTTTCATTTGATAATCCTTTTGTAACAGCACAAATAGGATGAAATCCTATTTCTGATTCTTCTTTAGCTTTACTTATTGTATAAGTTAAAGTTGTTGAATTATCCACCTGCGGATTTGTATTAGCCATAGGGCATATTGCAGTATAACCGCCATTTATGGCAGAAGCTATACCTGTTTTTATTGTTTCTTTTGAATTAAACCCGGGTTCACGAAGATGGCAATGAATATCAACTAGCCCCGGAGTTAGTATTTTTCCTGTCAAATCAATAATTTCTTCACCGTCTTCTACTTGAAGATTTTTACCGATTTCAACTATCATTCCAAGTTTAATTCTTATATCTGAAATACCTTCAAAATTATTTTTAGGATTTACTATTTTACCGTTTTTAAGAAGCATGTGAATCTCCTTTTAATAAATTATTTAAGATTGCCATTCTTACAAAAACACCATTTTGAGCTTGTTCTAAAATGGTCTTGCCTACCTGATTGTCTAAAAGCTCTGATGATACTTCTATATTTCTGTTTGCAGGTCCGGGGTGCATTAAAATAACATCTTTTGCCGCATATTCTTTTAATAGATTTGTATCTATTTCATATAATCTTTTGTATTCTGAAGAATCAGGATAACCTGCTTTCTCGTGACGTTCGTTTTGAACTCTTAAAACCATTACCACATTTGCATTTTCAACAGCTTTTTTAACATTTTTATGATAAGTAACATTAAATGCTTCAAAGTTTTCAAATTGCAAATATGTTGGAGCACAAAGATGAATATCTGCCCCCATTTTTGATAGCAGGCTTATGTTTGATTTAGCTACACGACTATGAGAAACATCTCCGACAATTGTAATTTTCTTGTTTTCTACGCTTCCTATTTTTTCAATCATTGTATAGAAATCTAATAATGCTTGTGAGGGATGTGCGTGTGTTCCATCACCGCCATTTACGAATTTAACGGGATATTTTACCAAACGCATTACGTTATTTATAATTCCTGATAATGAATGTCTGATAACAACAGCATCAACACCTAGAAAATATAGATTTTCAATTGTATCTTTTAAGCTTTCACCTTTTGATAATGAGGAATGAGACGCATCAAAATTAATTATATTCATTCCAAGCTTTTGTGCTGCTATCTCGAAACTGCAACGGGTTCTTGTAGAATTTTCATAGAACATTAAAGCAATTGTCTTTTTCTCAACTTCTGACTTTTTTGTTCCCAACTTAAACTCTTTTGCAAGGCTTATAATATTAAGAATCTCTTCTTTTGTAAGGTTATTAATATCAATTAAATGTTCCATTACGCTTTTGCCTTTTCTTCTCTGCTTCCGGGTTTTACTAAAGGAATACCCTCGTTACATAACGGGCATTTATCAGGTTCATATACAACAGGGTCTATTTGCATTAAAGATTTGATATTATATGGTGTTAAACCTTTTGTTCTATCTACTATACAGCCAACTGCAACAACTTCAGGTTCAAATTCCTTTATAGCTTCCATTGTTTCTTTTATTGTTCTTGCTGTTGTTATAACATCTTCAATAATTACAACCTTTTCACCTTTTTTAAGAGTATAACCGCGTCTTAATTGCATTGTACCATCTTTTCTTTCTACAAAAAGATTACGTTTTTTTGCATTTTTAGCTGTTTCATAACCTATAATTACTGCCCCGATTGCAGGAGCAACAATTGTATCAAATTCAACATCTGCTAATTTTTCAGCAAGCATTTTACCCAGTTTTTCTGTAATTTCAGGATACTGATATAACTTTGCACATTGAAAATAAATATTTGAATGTAATCCTGATGTTAAGCAAAAATGTCCATGTAATACACCCTCAGCCTGTTCAAGTAAATTTAATACCTCGTTTGTCATATCTATACCCTCAATTCTCTTTTTAATTCATCTAAATTTTTAAAACCGTTTTTAACAATATAATCTTTAAGTTCAAATACTAATCTTTCGGCTGTTTCAGGATGTGTAAAATTTGCAGTTCCTATTTGAACAGCCGCAGCGCCTGCCGCAAAAAATTCTAAAACATCCTCTAATGTTTCAATTCCTCCAATACCTATAATGGGAATATTTACAACTTTTGATAATCTGTAAACCGCACTTATGGCAACAGGTTTTATTCCCACACCCGAATATCCGCCTGATATTATTGTTTTTTGAATTTTTCCGTTAAAGCAATTTATTTTTATTGATGTTCCTTTTAATGTATTTATTGCGCTAATTGCATTTGCACCTGCTTTTTCGGCAGCTAAGCCAAGTTTTTCAATGGAGGTTACATTCGGAGTTAATTTAACAATTAAAAATCCGTTATATTCTTTTCTTACAGATGAAACAAGTTCATATAAAGAATTTTCATCAGTTCCGAATTCTAAACACCCTGCTTTTACATTCGGACAAGAAACATTCAATTCAATTGCTTTAATTTTATTTTCATTACAAATTTTTGCCATTTGAATATATTCATCAAGAGTCGAACCTGCCACATTCACTATAAATTCTATATTTTTTGTTTGAAGAATTGAAAGTTTAGATTTTAAAAATTCTTCAATTCCGACATTTTCGAGCCCGATTGAATTTATCATTCCTGCTCTTGTCTCAGTTATTCTTATATTTTTATTACCGCTTCTTGGTTTTAATGAAATTGCTTTAGTTACAATAGCTCCGAGATTTGATACATTTATAAATTCATCATATTCATCAGCATAACCAAAGGTTCCGGAAGCAGTCATAATAGGATTTTTAAATTCCAGTCCGTTAAGATTTACTTTTAAGCGTTCCATACAACCTCATTTCCTTTAAATACAGGCCCGTCTTTACATACAGTTGCATTTTGTACTTTGCCGTTTCTTTTTACATCTATTACGCAGCCTCTGCAAACTCCAATTCCGCAAGCCATAACTTTTTCCATTGCAACTTGTGTTTCAATACCGTATTTTTCACCAAGTTCAGCAATCGTTTTTAATACAATATGAGGTCCGCAGGCATATATAATTTCGGGCTGAAATTCATTTATTAATAAAGCTGCATAATTCAAAACGCTTCCTTTTTCTCCTAACGAACCGTCATCTGTGTAAACCTTATGAAAATCTATACAGCTTGGAACTTCATCTTTATTCAAAAATCCTGCCACAAATAGGTTTTCAATACCCTCTTTGTCTAATTTTGTTTTTAAAAATGAAATAGGAGCAGCGCCTATGCCTGCTCCTACTAATAATGCTCTTTTATATTGAATGTCAAAACCATTGCCGAATGCACCTGCTATATCAATTATGGAATTTGGTTTTAATGATTTTATATATTCAGTGCCTTTTCCTCTTTCTTTAAATAAAATGCCAATTTTATTATTTTCATTAGAAAAAACACTAAACGGACGTCTTAATGTTAAACCGTCACAATATATCGAAATAAATTGTCCTGCTTTTATATCAACAGGATTATTTAATTCAATTTCAATTAAATGCGTACTTTTAGATACTTTTTCTATTCTTAAAACTTTTGCCTTTTGTATTTTTTTATTGTTATTTACCATACTCTACCCTGCTTATAAAAAAAGAGAGAAAAACAAAAACGCTTTTCTCTCTAACTAATATATTCAAATTCTATCAAATAATGTTTCATAACTTCTACCTTATTTTTAATTATTATGATTGCAATAAAAATCAATGTCAAATAAAAACAATACTTATTTACAATTTAAAAAACTACTATCCGTAAAGACTACACTACAAGCTAATTTGCCAAATTAATATTTGTAATAAATTACTTTTGTAATAAGTTTTGAAAGGGATTTTATATGTTTTCACATGGCGAAATAACAAAAGATTTATCAAGAGCAAAGAAATTTTTTGAAAATATTATATCTTTTACGGTTGGACCTTTTACACTTGATGATATTATCGAAAATAGAATAAATTCAATAAATATTGTAGATGTTAGAGAATACAACGATTATTTAAACGGTCATATTCCTTATGCTGTTCATATTCCTTATAAAGAAGTAAAAGAACATCTTGATATGCTCGATAAGGATAAAGTAACTGTAATTTATACATATTCGGATTCTTGTCCACGTGCATACAAAAGCGCATTAGAACTAATTGAAAAACACTATCCGTCAATAATACTTAGAGGCGGTTTTAAAGAATGGAAAAAATTTGAACTTGATATTGTTAAAACTGACACAACTGATTACAATGAAGCAGATAAAAACGATTAAACATGTCTTTTGCCTAATCATATAAACTAAAGGATGGTGAAGCTATTTTGAAGTCCATTGATTTTACGTATGTAAAAATCACAGGACGAAAAATAACTTCACCATCCTTTAGTTTATATGATAAAATCAAAATATTACTTAATTGGTAAGAATATGAAGATACTTTTAATTTTTCCGCCGGTAGCTTCACCGGTTAGTCCATATTTATCTACACCTTTATTAGCGGGGCAGCTTACTAACGCAGGCTATGATACAGATATTCTCGATTTATCTGTAGAATTTTTTGAATATGTTCTAAACAAAGATTTATTATTGAATTCATATACAAAAGCAAAAAACGAACTGCTAAAATTACAACAAATTACTAAAGATATAAATCACTCTGATGTGATAGAAAATCCGTCTAAATATAATATAGAAATTAAAAAAGCAGTTGAGAAACAGAGATATTTTGAATTTTTTATAAAAAATGACGAAGAAAATCTTGATATTATAGAAAATATCAATAAATATGTGCAAAGTTATAAAAACAAAGAGATTTTTTATAATATTTCTCAAATGGATAAAGTTGCACTAAAGGTTCAAAATGCTCTTTCTATTGCAATGCTTCCTTATTTTCCCTACATTTTAAATTTCAATTTATATCAAAATCCAACATACAAATTTAATTATAAAGCCATAAAACATCAAATTTTTAATGATGATAAAAACCAATTACTTAATGACTTTTATAAACAAAAAATAAAAGAGCATAATCTGGAACAATATGATTTTATCTGTATTTCTTGTCCAAATGAAACCCAAATACTTCCATCATTAGCATTAACAAAAATATTAAAAGAAACTACAAAAATAAAAATTGCAATTGGTGGTAACATAATTTCCAGAATAGACGATTATTTAAAAACGATTGATGAGGCCTTTGAAATCTTTTATGATTATTTAATTATTGGATGCGGTGAGGAATCTATCGTTAAATTAACCGATTATATAAATGGTAAAAATATAAAATTAGATAAAATAAAAGGATTAATATACAAAAAAGATAATAAAATACATCAAAACAAACCAAATCTTGAATATAAAATAAATAATACAGTCCAAATGTCCTTAAAAGGACTGGATTTAAACAAATATTTTACACCTGATATTATTATGCCAATTCAATCTTCAAAAGGCTGCTACTGGGGAAAATGTTTATTTTGCGGACTTCATTATCCGCCTAAGAAATATTCAGTAAAAAAACCATCTAAAGTAGTTGACGAAATTGAATACTTAAACAAAAATTATGACATTAAAATTTTTGAATTTATTGATGAAGCACTTCATCCTAAATATTTAGAAAAATTGGCTGATGAATTATTAAAAAGAAATTTAGATATAAAATATGTATGCTGCGCAAGGCTGGAAAATAAATTCTATAATTCAAAGTTGGCAGAAAAATTATATAACTCAGGATTAAGACTTATTGAGTTTGGTTTTGAAACAGATTCAAAAAGAATATTTAATAAATTAAATAAAGGTATTAATTTTGAAAAAAGACTTAAAGTTGTAGAATATATGGCAAATGCAAACATTTGGACATATTTATACGCAATTATCGGTTATCCGATGGAAACAAAAGAAGAGGCATTAAAAACTCTTGCAGTAAAAAAAAATAATGATAAAATCGTAGATACTTTGTTTATTCACAATTTTTGGTTGGATAAAAAAGCTCCTGCATATAAAAAAAGGAAAGCTATTAAAATTAAAGAAATAAAAAATGATAATTCTAATATAATAACTCAAAGCTGTAAGTTTGTTTCAGAACAAGGATTAACAAAAGAAGATATGGAAGAATTAAATACTATATATTTTAATCAGAATGAATTTCAAAAATATAGTTTCTTTGCTCCTGATGAATATTTCTTTCTTTATGCAATTCATTTTGGTAGAAATAAATTTAGAAATATGCTAAAAGAACAAGATACAAACAGTTAAATATAAACAAATACCGATTGATATGAAAGTGAGGAATAAAACAAATTTCCAAAACCAATTCAATCTTATAGAGAAAATTATTTTATTATATTTATTTACTTTATTATTTGGTTTCTTTTTTTCAACTTTTAAATTATCTTCTTTGACTACGTGAAATTCTTGTTTTTTTGCATTTTCATATTTTTCTTTTAATGATTGTTTTGATTTTTTCTCAGTAATTAAGAGTTCAACATCATAATTAAGTTTTAAAATATCTGAAGATGCGCCATTTGCATAAACACAGTAATTTATAGCAACTTCAAAAGCTCGTTTTAAACATTCTAATGCAGCCATTGCATCTTTTTTTATTTTTTCTGAATGTACAGATTCATTTCCATTTTTCTTTAAAAAATACAAATCATCAATAAATTCTTTTTCTTGTACATTACCGTTTGAATTATCCTGCAATGTTGCAAGCATTTCATCAAAAGAGCCTGTCGGTTGATTATGTTTTTTTAAAATATCTTTGCAAATATGTTCGCCAAATCTACGAGTTTGAGTCATACATTGTTCAAAATACTCATCTCTATATAATTTTTCAGCTTCACTAATAATATTGTATAAATTATTATTTATCTTTTTTAAAAATTGAAAATTTCCGCTCATAAAATGATATTATATTTTACAAAAGCAAAAAAATAAATATTAAATAGCAAAATTTTTTATTTACTTGTTTTATTCTGCATGTGTAAAAAGGGGTTAAAATGAAAATATCAAATGTATCAATGGCTCAAAGCCAGTCTTTTAAGGCAAAAACAGTTATTAATGCGCCTGAATTCTTATTAGATAAAGCTGATAAATTACAACTTGAACACATGGGGTCAAAAATTGGGAATAAAAATGACTCAATTGAAATCACAATTTCCTCATTACATTCAGATCCTAAAAAACCGGAAGTATTAAATTATAATTGCTTGCAAAAGTTTAATATTAATTCAAAAAAATTAAAATTGAATGATGAATTATGTTTTTCTGTGCCATATATTGAAGATGGAGAATTAAACAAACAAGCATCTCCAAAAGTTTTCATAGGCAAAATTTTTGAAGCAATACAAGCTTCTAAATAATCCCATTCATATGGAGTAGGGCGTTCTTATTGGTTTGTGTTATATATTGTCCTATAGTTAATCAAAGGACACTGGCATGAACCAATTAAAAGAATATGCAAAAAAATATATACTTATAAAATATACAAAAGCACGTTTAAAAGAATGCAGTAATCATTTGTCAAAATCATTACCTTGGATTCAAAGAAAAAGTTTATCGAATACAATTCAAACTCATTGCAGAGTTCTTTTAAATTCACTAATTAATGACAGTGAAAAACAATCACTTCGTCAAAATAAATATATTGTTGATTCTATTTTAAAATATACTTTAGGAAGAAGTGAAAATATTTTAAAATCAAATCGAAAAGCAAAAGATATAAAAACATATATGCAATTAAATTCATTTATTGTTTTTGATGAAATTTCAAAGGGAATTAATGCAAACAGGAATAAAAAAGCTATAAAATTTAATATAGAAAAACAACTTGCAGAAGTTCAAGAAAGAATAGATTCTAAAGTCAGCCTTGAAGAAATTTTAAAAGAAAAAATAGGTGCTTAAACAGCACCTATTTTTATATATTGAAATATTTATTTCATTCTTACATCTGCCGCTAATTTATGTGCAAACAAACCTTCTTTTTCTGCTAATTTTGAAGCATTTTCTGCAGTTTGTTTAATCGCATTTTCTTGTATTATTTGATATGTTTGAATTTTTATATAATCAAATACGCTTAAACCGCCTGAATACTTTGCAACTTGATTTGTAGGCAGTGTATGATTTGTGCCAGAAACATAATCGCCAAATACTTCTGCGCTATAATTTCCTATAAATAATGAACCGTAATTTGTAAACTTATTAATTAAACTTTCTGCATTATTTAAACATAATTCCAAATGTTCAGGTGCTTTTTTATTAGAAAGTTCAATTGCTTCTTCAATGGAATTCACAACAACAGCAAAAGATTTATCATAAGAAAGTTGTGCTATTTCTTTTGTTTGAAGTGTTTTCAAATATTCTTTTGCTATTTCATCAACTTTTTGTGCAAATTCTTTAGAGAAGCAGATTAAAAATGCTCTTGCATCTTTATCATGTTCACATTGAGCAAGCATATCAGCAGCAACAAATTCAGGTTTTGCACTATCATCAGCCACAATTAAAACCTCTGACGGCCCTGCAAGAAAATCAATTCCGCATTCGCCAAAAACTTGTTTTTTTGCTGATGTTACAAATTTATTACCAGGGCCTACAATTTTATTAACTTTTTGAATTGTTTGCGTTCCGTATGCCATAGCTGCAACTGCCTGAACACCGCCAATTCTGTATATTTCGTCAGCACCGGCATAATATGCAGCAGCAACTGTTACAGGTTGTATTTTAGGTGACATTGCAATAACTCTTTTAACTCCTGCGACTTTAGCGGGAACCACAGTCATTATTGCACTGCTCGGTAATGGGTAATTTCCCCCGGGGATATAACAGCCGACAGAATCTAACGGCACAATTTTATGCCCTAAAATATTGCCATTAATGTTAACTTCTAACTCTTTTACGCTGTTTATTTGAACGGTAGCAAATTCTTTAACATTTTTGATGGCAAATTTTATTGTTTCTATTGTTTTTTCATCAACTTTTGAAATCACTTCTTGTATTTCGTTTTCAGTTAATCTAAAAGCAATTAATTCACCATCGCCAAATTTTTTTGCATATTCTCTTATTGCTTCATCACCATTTTTTCTAACTGCTGAAATAATTTCTGCAACAGAAGAAATGCTTTCAAACTCAATTTTTGCAAAAAAATCTTCGTTTATTTCGTTCAAATTATATGTTTTCATTATTTTGTCCTTGAAGCTAAGTTATTAACGATATCTTGAGGGGTCACATTATGTAATGCCATAAATGTAAGCATGTGATAAGCTAAATCACTTGCTTCCCACTCTAAACCGTCACCAAGTTCAAAGTTTACAGATTCAAAAGCTTCCTCCATAATTTTTCTTTTTAATTTGAATTCATCTTTAAATAATTTTGTTGTATATGAACCTTCAGGAAGTTTAGCTTTTCTGTCTAAAAGCAAATTATATAATTCATTTATACAAAAATCTCTGTCTTCAAAGCAAGAATATCTGCCTGTATGGCAAGCTGCACCCTTTTGTTTAACTTTAAATAACAATGCATCTTGGTCACAATCAAATTTGGCACTAATCAATTCTTGAGTATTACCTGATGTTAAGCCTTTTGTCCAAAGCTCGTTTCTTGAACGGCTCCAATAAGTAGCTAAACCTTCAGATAAAGATTTTTTCAAAGATTCTTTATTTGAATAAGCAAGCATTAAAACTTGTTTTGTTTCTATATCTTGCACAACCGTAGGGATTAATCCGCCTTGTTTTTCAAAATCCATAACTGCAATATAAGCATCTTCAAGATTAATTGCCCCTGTATAAATACTCATACCCAATTGAGTTGAAACATTCATTTTTACAAGAGTTTTAATTTCATCAATTGTTGAAATACCACCGGCAGCAATTAAAGTTTTCTTTGTAAGGCTTCTGATTTTTTTAATTGCTTCAATATCAGTACCTTGCATCATGCCTTCTTTATCAACAATAGTGTATAAATAGCCTGCGCATAAATCATCAAAACATTTAACATATTCTTCAGGAGTTGCATTAACCTCTTTTGTCCAACCTTCTGTAGTAACTTTGCCTTGTTTTGAATCTATTGCAACAAGAACTTTGTCTTTAGGTAATTTTGATAAAAATTCTTCATTAGCAGCAGTACCTATAATAATTTGTTTTGCACCGTTTGCCAAAATTCTTTTTGCTTTTTCTTTGTCTCTTATTCCACCACCAACTCTGCAATGGGCGATTTGACAGATTTCTTTTATAAGAGCTTCATTATCGCCCTTATTCATTGCTGCATCTAAATCAATTACACTAATTTCACCAAAACGAGAATAATATTTTGCAAGTTCTAAAACATTTTCTTTTTCAAGAACTTTTTCTTTTCCTTGTCTTAGTTGAACCGCTTTTCCGTCCATTAAGTCAATACTTGGAATAATCATAATTCTACCTTTCTTTTTCCACATAGATTATAAGCTAAACATGTTGAAATTAATACTTTAAAATTTTATAAAGCTGTAAGTATTTTATTTTATGTATCATAGAGAGAATAATTTAATTTTCTTTAGTGAAACAGACAACAAAGCACGGCACTGTTTGAGCTTGCGAGTTTGCCGTGCACGAGTTGAACTTAAGAAAATAATTATTCTTGAGCTGATACATAAAATAAAATACTTACAGCTTTATAAAATTTTTATGCATAGTGAATAATTTTCGTTGTGGCATAAAATTTCATTTTAGTGTTATAATTGAATTACAAATTATACAAAAAGGAGAAAATTAATGAGAGTTCTTGTAGGAATGTCAGGCGGTGTAGATTCTTCTGTAGCAGCCCTGCTTTTAAAAGAACAAGGTTATGAAGTAGTTGGAGCTACAATGTTAACTTGGGGTAAAAGTGATTTTTTTAATTCTTTAAAAGAAAAATTAAACATGAAAGAAGCAAAAAACTTCACTCACGGAGCCTGCCTTTGTCCAAATGAAGACAAAGATGTTTCCTCTGCAAAAAGAATTGCTGATAAAATCGGCATAGAATTTCACACCATTGATTGTTCAAAAGACTACGAAGAAATTGTAATTAATTATTTTAAAAATGAATATATGGCAGGAAGAACTCCAAACCCTTGTGTATGCTGCAATCGTTCAATTAAATTCGGCGTATTTCCACAGCTTGCACAAAAAGCAGGTATAAAGTTTGATAAATTTGCAACAGGTCACTATGCAAGAATTGAAGAGCAAAATGGCAGATACATTTTAAAACGCGGTATTAATCCTAAAAAAGACCAATCTTACTTTCTGTATGGTTTAAACCAAAAACAATTATCTAAAATTTTAATGCCTTTAGGGGGATATACAAAAGAAGAAATAAGAGATATTGCACGTAAGTTTGAGCTTGAAGTCGCAGATAAACCTGACAGTCAAGATTTTTATAATGGGGACTACAACGATATTTTAGATGCTCAACCAAAAGAAGGTAATATTGTTGATATAAACGGTAAAATTTTAGGCAAACACCAAGGATTTTGGAACTATACAATCGGTCAAAGAAAAGGTATCGGAGTTGCAGCTGCTGCGCCTCTTTACGTAGTAGAACTCAAAAAAGATACAAACGAAGTTGTTGTTGCATATAAAGAAGATTCATTAAATAAAGGATTGATTGCTACAGATGTTTCCTTTAGCGCAATTGAAACATTAAATGAACCTACAAAATGCAAAGTTAAAATTCGTTCATCTCAAGAACCTAAAGAAGCTACTATAAAACTTTTAGAAAACGGCAAAGTTGAAGTTATGTTTGATGAAGTTCAACCACCGATTGCGACAGGTCAATCTGCCGTATTTTATGATAATGATATTGTTTTAGGCGGAGGCATAATAGAAGAAATACTATGAACAAAGAAGAATTATTAAAATTATATAATTTACAATTAGATGAACTTTTAGAAATATCATCAAACCATGTAAAAAATGATATTGAGTTTTGCTCTCTTGTAAATGCAAGAAGCGGGAAATGCTCTCAAAACTGCAAATACTGCGCACAAAGTTCTCACTACAGAACAGATATTGAAGAATATCCGCTTATAAAAACAGAAGAAGTTATACAAGCTGCAAATGAAGCAAAAGAAAACGGTGTTATTCGCTTTGCGGTTGTAACTTCAGGAAAATCACCTGATGAAGAGAACTTCGATAAAATTCTTGAATTTATTGATGAATTAAATAAAATTGATGGAATAAGAAGCTGTGCTTCAATTGGAATTTTAAACGAGGAACAAGCTAAAACACTTGCAGAACAAGGTTTAAAAAGATTTCACCATAACATAAATACATCAGAATCATATTATGGTGAAATATGTACAACACACAGTTGGCAAGACAGATTAAACACTTGTAAACTCGTTAAAAAATACGGAATGGAATTATGTTGCGGCGTAATTTTAGGTATGGGTGAAACTATTGAACAACGTATTGAAATGGCACTTGAATTAAGTGAAATAGAGCCTGAATCTATACCAATTAATATCTTAATGCCTATTCCTAAAACTCCATTTGAAAATTACAATGACAAGATAGATGAAGAAAATGTACTAAGAACGCTTGCAGTATTTAAAATAGCAAATCCTAATTCTATTTTAAGATTTTGCGGCGGAAGAATGCGACTTTCAAACGAAAATCAAGAACTGGCATTAAAGACTTGCGTTGAAGGTCTTATGACAGGAAACTATCTTACAACAACAGGTAAAAGTCCAAAAGAAGACATTGAAACAGTTAAAAAATTAAACAAACATCTTGTAAAAATTTAGAGGTAAAAATGAAAATTTATAACAATTTAATTGAATTAATCGGAAATACTCCACTTGTAAAAATTAACAAAATGAATGACGGTTATGCTGATGTAGCGGTAAAAGTTGAATATTTCAACCCCGCAGGTTCTATAAAAGATAGAGCAGCCCTTAGTATGATTGAAGAAGCTGAAAAACAAGGAATAATTAAAGCAGGTGAAACCGTAATAATAGAACCTACAAGCGGTAATACAGGAATCGGTTTAGCGCTTATTGCATTAATAAAAGGTTACAGACTAATTTTAACTATGCCTGAAACAATGAGCAAAGAAAGACGTGATGTATTAAAAGCTTACGGAGCAGAACTTGTTCTAACTGAAGGGGCAAAAGGTATGCAAGGCGCTGTTGATAAGGCAGAAGAATTACATAAAGAAATAAATAATTCTTTTATTCCCCAACAATTCAACAACCCCGCAAATCCTAAAATTCACTATGAAACAACTGCCGAAGAAATTTGGAACGATACAGACGGCAAAGTTGATATTGTTGTAGCAGGTGTTGGAACAGGCGGAACAATTAGTGGCATAGGCAAAAAATTAAAAGAAAAAAATCCGAATATAAAAGCTGTTGCAGTTGAACCTTTTTCATCACCTGTATTATCAAAAGGACAGGCAGGACCCCACCAAATTCAAGGTATAGGTGCTAATTTTGTTCCACAAAACTACAATGCGGAAGTTATAGATGAAATTATAACTGTTAAAAATGAAGATGCTGTTGAAACGGCAAGAGAAATAGCAAAAAAAGAAGGTATTTTTGCAGGTATTTCATCAGGTGCCGCATTATGGGCAGCTATTGAACTTTCAAAACGTGAAGAAAACAAAGGTAAATTAATTGTTGCAATTCTTCCGGATACAGGCATGCGCTACCTTTCAAGCGTAATGTTTCAAGATTAGACAACATTTTTAATATAATCAATAAACTTTTTTGCAGCCAAAGATAACGAGGATTTATCTTTATACCCAATATCAATAGTCCTTGTTAGTTTTGGCTTTATTTCTTTTAGTGCAACATTAAATTGTACTCTTTTTGTTACAAGTTCTGCCAAAATACTAATACCAAGTCCTTGTTCAACCATAGCCATAATTGCATAATCATCATGAATAACATACTTAATATTTGGTTTTAGGTTATATTTTTTCATTTCTTCTAAAGGTTCGCTATAATGACCTTCTTCCAGTAAAATAAACGAATCATTTACCAAATCATTTAATTTTACTTTTTCCTTTTTTGATAAATTGTGATTTTTAGGCAAAACAGCAACAAATTCACCTGAAATAAACGGAATTGTTTCAATACCGTTTGCCGCTTTGGGACTTATAAATCCAAAATCAACAGCACCTGATTTTATCCACTCTAAAATAGAACTATAATCACCTTGGTGCATAATAAATTCAACATTTGGATAAATTTCTTTAAATCCTTGAATTAATTTAGGCATAATATGGCACGATATACTCGCCAGTGTACCGATTCTTATACAGCTCTGCTTTAATCCTTTAATTTCTTTTAATTTTTGCTCTAAATTAAAATTTTGATATAATAATTTTTCAACAAAAGGATATAATTCTTCACCCTCTTTTGTTAATGTAACATTACCTTTTGTTCTGTTTAATAATTGCAATTCCAATTCTTCCTCAAGAGAAACAATCATCTGACTTATTGCAGACTGTGTGTAACCCAGTTCTATGGCTGCTTTTGTAAAACTTTTGAGTTCAACTATTTTTTTTAGTGAATAATATCTTTTCATAATAAGATTTTCTAATGATTTAATAAAAATTATTTGTTTTACTTATTATATCATATAATTTAAAATTTCTTTAAAAGAAAGGTATTTTATGGAAAACAATGAAATAAAAGATAAACTCGGATATTGCGGTTTACACTGCGGAAAATGTTTTGCGTTTAATAACGGTAAAATTCAAAAACTTATAAAAGAGCTTCAATTTGAACTTGAAGGATTTGAAGTATATGCAAACAGATATATAGATATTTTAGAAGAGCCTCAATTTAGTAAATATCCTGAATTTAAGAAGTTTTTAGATTTTTTATCTTTGCAAAATTGTAAAGGCTGCCGCTATGAGGAATGTAAATTGTTCAAAACTTGTAAAGTTCGCCCCTGTACGCAAGCTAAAAATGTAGATTTTTGTTTTGAGTGCGAAAAATTTCCATGTAAAAATACAGGTTTTGATAAACACTTAGAAAAAAGGTATGAAAAATTAAATCAAACAATGAAAGAAACAGGAATTGAAGCATACTACAATACAATAAAAGACAGACAACGCTACATAAAAATTAATGAGGAATAATATGAAAGATACAATTTTTGATATTGAAAATTTTAAAAATGAAGGTCACAAATTAATTGATTTTATTTCAAAGGAACTTGAAATTTCAAAAAACTCTGAAAATCAAAAAACAATAAAATATAACAGCCCGAATAACGAACTTGAATTTTGGCAAAATGATTTTAATTCAAATAATAATGAATCAATATCAGATTTTTTAAAAAAGGTTTTTTCTCGTTCAATTAATTTTCATTCTAAAGGTTATGTCGGTCATCAAGTAGCTGTTACAGCACCAATTACAGCTTTAACCTCCGCATTATGTGCTTATATGAATAACAGTACAACTGTTTATGAACTTGCAATGCCGGGGAATGCAATGGAAAAAGTTGTTATAAACCACTTATGCGAAAAATACGGATACGAATCAGGTTCAACAGGAATTGTTACTTCAGGCGGGTCATTAGGTAATCTTACAGCACTTGTTAATGCAAGAAATTCTTATAGTTTAGATGAAAATGAAAATGATAAACTCGCAATAATGGTATCAAAAGAAGCACATTACAGTGTTGAAAGAGCTTGCAAAATCATGGGAATAAGAACAGAGAATATTATAAAAATACCTGCAAATAGTGACTTTTCTGTTAAAACTGAACTTATTGAACCGTTATATAAAGAAGCAACATCAAAAGGGTTAAAAGTTTTTTGTGTAGTAGGTTGTGCCTGTACAACTTCTGTTGGGGTATTTGATAATTTGGACGAAATAGCAGCGTTCACTCAAAAATATAATATTTGGTTCCACGTTGATGGTGCGCATGGTGGTGCAGTAATTTTCTCCGATAAATACAAACATTTAATTAAAGGTATTGAAAAATCTGATTCATTAATTGTTGATTTTCACAAAATGATGTTAGTACCACCTTTATCAACTGCTGTTTTGTATAATTCTAAGAATAAAAGATTAAATGAATTTTCGCCTAAAAAAGCCTTATATTTATGGCAAAATCAACTTTCAGAAGATTGGTACAATTCTGCCAAACATACTTTAGAATGCACAAAACCCGTAAGTATTTTAAATACATATATTCTAATGAAAATGTATAAAGATAAAATATATGAATGGAATGTGGATAATTTGTTTTCTTTAGGTGAAAAATTTGCACAAATGATTAAAGATGAACAAAATATGGAACTTGCAGTTGAACCAAAAAGCAATATTGTTTGTTTTAGATATATCAAAAATAATGTTGATTTAGATAAATTAAATAAAGAAATATCAGAAAAACTACTTGAAGACGGAACTTTCTATGTTGTAAGCACAATGATAAACAATAAATTTTATCATAGAATTACATTTATGAATCCTATGACAGATGAAAATGTATTAAAAGCTATTATTGTAAAAATGAAAGAATTTGCAAATGAAAATTAAACAATATATAGTTGATGCTTTTACAGATAAAATATTTGGAGGTAATCCGGCAGCTATTTGTATATTAAATGATGAAATTCCAACGGAATTAATGCAAAAGATTGCGTTTGAGAATAATTTATCCGAAACAGCATTTATTCAGCAAAATTGTAATAACTATAATCTTCGTTGGTTTACACCATCAGGTGAAATAGATTTGTGCGGGCATGCAACACTTGCAGCAGCATTCATTGTGATGAAGTTTATTAATAAAACATTAAAAACAATTATTTTCAACACAAAAAGTGGAGAATTAACAGTTGAAAAACACAATAATATTTATAGAATGTTCTTTCCTGCTTACGAACTGAAAAAAATTGAAATTAATAAAAATATAATTGAAGCTATTGGTTTAACGCCAAAAGAAGTATATATCGGACGTGATTTGCTTTGCATTTTTGACAATGAAGAAGAAATAGTAAATATTAAACCCGACTTAAACAAAGTAAAAGAACTTGATGGATTATTACTTCATGTAAGTGCAAAAGGTAAATCTTTTGATTGTATTTCAAGAAGTTTTGCACCAAAATGCGGAGTAGATGAAGACCCTGTTTGTGGTTCAGGTCATTGTCATATTATACCTTATTGGGCAAATAAACTAAACAAAGACAATCTTATTGCATATCAAGCGTCAAAAAGAGGCGGAATTCTTTTTTGTGAATACAAGAAAAATACTGTTATTCTTGGCGGCAATGCAGTTTTATATTCAGAAGGTAATATTAATTGCTAAAAATGTAAAGACATATTTTTTACATAAGAAATATTATTGCTATATTATCATTGAACTAGTATACGAAAACACAGAAAAATATTTTTTCTGTGTTTTCTAAATCTGAAGTTATAAGAATTTTTTAATTTGGGAGCATTGATTTTGTGCAAGCTAAAATCACAGCCCCAAATTGAAAAATTTTATGACTTCAGATTTGATAATATTCTATTAAATGTACCTGCATTAATGAAATTTTTCATTCAACCACCGGTGATTTTAGCTTGCACAAAATCAATGGTGGTAGAATAAAAAATTCTCATCAACGCAGGTACTGAAAATGGCGAAAATTGGTTTTTTCGCCATTTTCAATTTCCAAGCTTTTTGCATTATATTAAAAATTTATCTATCTATAATATTTCTTATGTATTATATATGTTGCAACAAATATTCAATAGCAGAAGATGAAAGCTCTGCCATTTCAGTTTCAACAAATTCATGCGCTTCGGCTGCACAATCATCTGCTAAATCTGATATCGCTCTTACAATGACAAAAGGTACTTTATTTGCTGTAGCAGTTTGAGCAATTGCAGCACCTTCCATTTCGACTGCTGATGCATTAAAAGTATCACGAATTTCTTTCTTTTTATTCATATCAGAAACAAAACAATCACCTGTTGCGATAACACCTTTATGCACATTTAAAGAAGGAGCAGCAGAAGCAACCGCCTTTTCAAACGCATTTATTAAAGTTTCATCAGAATAAAATTTTGTAGGTTTATCAGGGTTCACTCCTGTACACATATAACCTTTAGCATAACCAATAGCTGATACATCAAAATCGTATTGAACTAATTCTGTTCCTACAACTAAATCACCAACTTGTAAATCGCAGGCAACACCGCCACCTATACCTGTATTTATAATATAATCAGGATTAAATTTATCAATAATATATTGCGTGCATATTGCAGCATTTACCTTACCAACACCGCTTTTTACAACTATTACATTGTGATTATGAATTTTCCCGAGATGAAACTTTAAGTCCCCAACTTCTACAACCTTTTCATCCACAAGTTTTGCTTTTAATTGGTTAACCTCACAATCCATTGCACCAATTATACCTATAGTTTTATTCTGCATAAGTCATTTTCTCCACTGTCCAGTTTTTTAAAACTTCACTCATATCAACAGCTATTTGTTTTGCCCCTGATAAATCATGCTCTAAATAATTTCCGCATTCTTCTTTCTTTGTTCCAGGGATTTCACCTGTAAAATCTTTTATAAATTCAAAACACTCTTGGATAATTTGTAATGCTTGAGAATGTGTTATTTTATCTCTCACAAGAAAATAAAAACCTGTTCGACATCCCATTGGTCCAATATATATTACATTTGAAGCCAGTTCGGTATTTCTTGCATAAGTAGCAAATAAATGTTCAAATGTATGCATAGCTGCATTTTGAAGATAATCTCCGCCATTTGGTTTTTTCATTCTTATATCATAAGTTACAATGTCACCATCTATTCTTGATATATACATACCCTTTTCCAAAGTATTGTGATTTACTTTAAAACTTGCAATCGTTTCCATTTCAATTCCTCTTAATAAATTTCATTCGGTTAAAACTAAACCTATAATTTATAGTATATAAGGTTTTTATTATTTTAAAAAGATTATTAAAAAAATATACTATTTACTAAATACAAAATTATTGCGAACAAAGTTTCATCATTTTATTATTAAAATATATGTTATGGAGCTAGCTATGTTTTTATTAAATCAACCTTATGTTTCACCGCTTTTGAAAGATACTATTAAAAAAAATAAGTATAGAGTAGTAAAAAATAACTTCACCACAGATTTTGAAGACTATGAGTTTCTATTAAACTCAGAAGATGCCGTAAATTTTTTAAAAAATAACGAATATAAAGTTTATTCAAATTCAGAAGATTCTATTGAATGGATTACGAAAAATTTAGCTTTTACAGATATTCCATCTAAAATTGAAATATTCAAAAACAAGGTAAAATTTAGAAATCTGTTAAAATCATTATACCCTGATTTTTATTATAAAGAAGTTTCATTAAAAGAATTAAAAACACTTGATAAAAAAACTTTAAAATATCCGTTTGTACTAAAACCGGCTGTTGGTTTTTTAAGCTTTGGAGTTTATCCTGTTAGAAATGAAAAAGAATTTGAAATTGTAATTAACAATTTAGATAAAGATATAGAAAAAGTAAAAGGATTTTTCCCTTTAGAAGTAGTTAATACATCGTCTTTTATTATTGAAGAAATGATTAATGGCAACGAATTTGCGATTGATATTTATTATAATAGAGAGGGAGAAGCTGTAATATTAAATATATTTAAACATCCATTTGTAAATGAAAAAGATGTAACAGACAGGCTATATTACACTTCAAAAGAAATAATAAATACTCATATTCCAAAATTTCAACCATTATTAGACGAAATTGGAGAAAAAGCAAATTTGAAGAATTTCCCTATTCATATAGAAGTGAGAATGGATAAAGATAAAATAATCCCAATAGAAGTTAATCCAATGCGTTTTGCAGGCTGGTGTGATACAGATTTAGCCTATTTTGCTTATGGTATTAATATTTATGAATACTATATGGATGATAAAAAACCAAACTGGAATGAAATATTAAAAGATAAACAAGATGAACTATATTATTTTACAGCAGCAGAAATGCCAAATAACGTGAACAATAAAGATGTTAAAAACTTTAATTATCAAAAATATTTATCTAATATTCAAAATCCATTAGAAATCCGTAAATTTGATTTCAAAACAAAACCTCTTTTTGCATGTGTATTTGCAAAAACAAATGGATATGATGAAATCAACAATATTCTGGCACTAGATATGAATGAATTCATAGAAACATAACAACTTCTACAATTTTAATGCATATTCTTAGGAATAAAGAAAGTATCATTATATGCATTTTCTATTTTTAAAAGTGTAATTTTTTTGTCAATCCCACCTGCATATCCGGTCAAACTGCCGTTGGCGCCAACAACTCTATGACAAGGAACAATAATTGAAATTTTATTATGTCCAACTGCAGAACCTACTGCTTGAGCTGCCATTCTTTCAACACCTTTCTTCTCTGCAATCTGTCTTGCAACTTCTCCGTATGTTATTGTTTTTCCATAAGGAATTTTATAAAGAATTTCCCAAACTTCGTTTTGAAAATCAGTTCCCTTGAAATGCAACGGCAACTTAAAATCAGGTTCTTTTCCCGAGAAATATATATCCAGCCATTTTTTAGCTTGTTCAAATATAGGTAGTTCTTTTTCTTCATTTTCTTTATCAAGATACAATGCAAAATATTTTTGACCTTCAAACCACAAACCTGTTAAACCGATTTCATCTGCTGCAAGTATTATATTTCCCAATGGCAACATATATTTACTTGTATATTGCATTATTCACCTCTTTATTTCAAGTTTGTAATTTATATTTAAATACAAAAAATAAAAAAGCCTCGAAACCGAGGCTTTTAAAATGGTGCGTCTGGCGCGATTCGAACGCGCGACCTATCCCTTAAAAGGGGAGTGCTCTACCTGCTGAGCTACAGACGCATTTGTCTATTTCCTTTATTAGATTACCAAGAACATTTTTTAGAGTCAACTGTTTTTTTGAAAAAAAATTAAAATAAGAAAGAAAGTATGGGTATTAATTTCGAAGTCCATTGTTTTTAGGTATCGCGAAAACACAGGACAAGAAGTTAATACCCATACTTTCTTTCTTATTTTGATTTTTTCAATAATGAATAATACTTGCAAAAAGTAATAAAAAGAAGTTCTGACCACCGGTGATTTTAGCTTACACAAAATCAATGGTGGTCAGAACTTCTTTTTATTACTTTTTGCAATCTAAAACAAAGTTTTTATTTAAACGGATTTTCCAATATAATTGTCTGCTCTCTATCCGGTCCAACGCTGACAATTTTTATAGGAATACCAACTAACTCTTCTAATTTATTCAAGTAAATTTTAGCATTTTCAGGTAATTCATCCATAGATTTTGCCTTAGAAATATCAGTATTCCAACCTTTATATGTTTCATAAACAGGTTCTAAATACTTGTGCATATTGATATTTGTAGGATAATCTTTATAAATTTTTCCATCACGTTTATCTTTATATGCAACGCATACTTTTAATTCATCAAAAGTATCAAATACATCAAGTTTAGTGATTGCCATTTCTGTAAGACCGCCTACTAATACACAATATCTTGATAATACAGCATCGAACCATCCGCAGCGTCTCGGACGACCTGTTGTTGTACCAAATTCACCACCAATTGTACGAATGTTTTCACCTGTTTCGTCCAATAATTCAGTTACAAAAGGCCCTTCGCCAACTCTTGTAATATATGCTTTTGTTACACCGATTACGTTTTCAATATGAGTAGGACCAACGCCGCTGCCTGTTGCAGCACCGCCACCTATTGGGCTTGAACTTGTTACATAAGGATATGTTCCGTAATCAATATCCAACATAATACCTTGTGCACCCTCAAATAAGATTTTTTTATCTTCTTTTAATGCAGATGAAAGTTTATCAACCCATTCATCACATACATAAAGTCTAAAGATTTCTGCATATTTTTTGCAATATTCAATCATTTCTTCTTTTGAATATGTTTTAGTCCCATAGACTTTTTCAAGCATTTTATTTTTTAACGGAAGAATAGCGTCTAAACGTGCATTTAATGATTCCTCATCATATAAGTCTTGAATTTTTAAACCGTATCTGCCAATTTTATCAGAATATGTAGGACCAATACCTTTTTTTGTTGTACCGATTTTATTTTTGCCTGATGTACTTTCACTAATTCCGTCAATATCGATATGATAAGGAAGTGTGATTGTAGCTAAAGGGCTAATTTTTAATGTAGAAAGATTAACTCCTCTTTCAATAAGCTCTTGAGTTTCCTGTAAAAAAGTTTCAGGGTGGATAACAGTACCTGCACCTATAAAGCAGAATTTATTATCGTATAAAACTCCGGAAGGAATTAAATGAAATTTATAAGTTTCATTGTTTGCTACAACGGTATGACCAGCATTACAACCGCCTTGGTATCTGATAATAACATCAGCATATTCAGCTAAAAGGTCTGTAATTTTAGCTTTTCCTTCATCGCCCCATTGTGCTCCGACTACAACAGTGTTTTTCATAAAAACAACCTTTCTTAAACATGGCTCTTACTGATTTATTATAGAACAAAGAGAAAGAAGAGTAAAAAACAAAAATAGTGAAATTATGGGTTGGGTATCGGTTCGCGAATAATTATTTTCTTAAGTTCAACTTGTGCACAGCTAAGGAGAGCCGTGCTTTGTCGTCTGTTTCACTAAAGAAAATTAAATTATTCCCTCAATGATACCTAACCCATAATTTCACTATTTTTGTTTTTATAATTCATAGCAAAAAATTTTTATTGTATGTTTTAAAATAATCAGATTAAATTTTTCTCTTCCCTTGTTAAAAATTGTATTTTTAACACTTATTGTTTTGCGTTTTTTTATTTCGACCTATAAGAAATAGATTTTTTATTAAAAACCTATTTTTAGACAAAAAAAAAGCCACCTTTTAAAGTGGTCTATTTCTGCATCCTAATGGTCTCTTTTGTGTTTATTATTTAGGAGTTTATATGTGTTCGGGGTTGTAATGTTTCATTTAGTGTTTTGCTTACACTTAAATCTTACATTATTATTATGACACATATAAAAATAATGTCAAGTGTACGTTTTACAATTTATTAACAAAAGTTAATACAAGGCTTATATCCCTGTAGAATTAGTGCTTTATATCCTTGAGGGAATAATTTAATTTTCTTTAGTGAAACAAACATCAAAGCACGGCTCTCCTTAGCCGTGCACAAGTTGAACTTAAGAAAATAATTATTCGTGAGCCGATATAAAGCACTAATTCTACAGGGATATAAGCCTTGTATATTCCGATTTCAAAAAGTCTTTTGAACGTGGATATTCAATAAAATCCCAAGGCAATTCTTCATCAAGTTTTTTTGCATTTAAAACATATTCATCTGAATTTATAAAATCGCCGTTTTTTTCGTATTCTTTATAAACACTTTTAAATGCGCCGATATTCCCGCCTTGTTTATAAACATCAATCAAATATGGGGTTAATTCTCTGCCGCCTCGCGAAAGCAATGTTTGTATATAATCCCATTTTACACTGCTTGTTCTTGCCTTTATGCCGATTTTTGCAAATTCTTTTTTAATATATTCATTTTTCTTTTCAAGAATTTTTGTCTCTTCTCGCTTAGCAAATTGAAACGGAGTTTGCGCTTTAGGAACAAATGTTGAAAAGCTTGGTGTTAGAACAAAACCTTTATATTTTTGTTTTATTTCTTTGCACAAATCAACAAAAGCATCTAAGTCTTCGTAAGTTTCAGTTGGCAGCCCGATTATTCCGTACATTTTTAACCCTGTAAAACCATGCTTTACCATTTTGTCTACAATTCCAAGGATATCATCTTTTGTAAGATGTTTATTTACGACTTTGCGAAGTCTTTCACTACCGCCCTCAACTGCTATTGTTGCAGTTCGTTGACCGCATTTATGAAGCATTTCAAGCGTTTTGTCAGATACATAATCTGCCCTTAGTGAAGATACAGTAACTTCGAGTTCCATGCCGGACTCTACTTTATCAATAATATATTGACAAATATCATCAATCCTTGGGTGGGCACATATTAATGCACCTAAAAGTGCCAGTTTATTAGTATATTTTAGTCCAAGTTCAATTTGTTCAATTATTTCTTCATACGGACAAAACCTTACAGGTGTATTGATATACGAAGTAAGACAAAATGCACAGCTTTGCGGGCAGCCTCTTTCAACTTCTATAATAAAAGTATTTGAAAAGAAACTTTGTTCTGTCAAAATCGGAGTGGAAACACATAAATCTAATTTTGAAGCAACCTTTTTAACTTTATAATCTTCTTTTTTTAGAGAAGGAACATAAACACCTGCAATTTTACTAAGTATTTCCAGTTTTTCTTGTTTAGTTTTCTCTTTATTATCTCTTAGCGTTTCAAAAATCTGTTTTATATTTGGTTCCGCATCACCAATTGCAATAAAATCAAAAATTTCTGCAAACGGCTCTGGGTTTGCACTAACCACAGGACCACCGGCATACAATAACGGAGAAGTTTCATCCCTATCTTTTGCTAAAAATGGAATTTTATATTTTTCAAGAATAGCTAAAACTCCAAGATAATCAAGTTCAAATGATAAAGAGAATGTCATGATATCAACACTCTCTTGTCTTATATAAGTTTTTTCCGTATCATTAAATATTCTTTCAACAAAAATACCATCTATACTATCTATATATTTTGAAACGGTTAAATAACCCAATGCAGACATTCCGAAATTATATACAGCAGGGAATACACACCACACATTTAGGCTTATTTCTTTAGTTTTTTCTGTTGTATATAAATAAGTTTCCGTCATTTAGTTTGTTTCTGTTTTTATTGCTTTTTCTATTTTTTCACATTTATCATTTTTATTGATTGTTTTTAAATATAATTCATCAAACAAAGTCAATAATAAAGCCGCAATTGCAGGTGATAAAATTACACCCCAAACTCCTAAGAATTGTGCGGAAATTAAAAAAGCAAAAATGATAATTATAGGATGTAAATCTAAAAATTTACCAAATACAAGCGGTCTTATAAAATTATTAGATACCCATTGTGCTGCCAAATAAACTACTGCCGTTAATATGACAATTAACCAACCTTGTTGTGAAGCACATAAAATACCAAGTAAGAATGCAACGGTAGGACCGACAATCGGTATAATATCCAACAAACCTGCAATTAAACCAAGTAAAATTGCATATTCAACTTTTAAAAGCATCAAGCCCACAGCCGTAAATATTGCAACAGTTGACATTGAAAGTATTTGAGCCATTACATAGCCGCCAACCTTATGTTCAATATTTTCATAAACTTCTTTAGCACGAGGTTTCATTTTTGGAGGAAAAACCAAAATAATTGCATCGCGAATAAGATTTTTTTCGCTTACCATATAGAAAACAATTACACCCATCGTAATTACTACGGTTATAGCTTCCATAAATGCACCTGCAAAGTTAATTGATTTATTTAAAAGCCCTGACGCCATTTGTGAAGATGTACTTGTAACTGTATCAATATTTATATATTCAATTAAAGTTTTACCCATAATTGTTTTATTACTCATATAATCAATAGTATTTCTGATTATATTCGGGATATTATTTATAACTTGATGAATTTCTTCAATAGAAATAGTAACAATCGGAATTAAAAACAATACTACAACTAGAATAGTACCAATAATTACAAGGGTTGAAGCAAGAGAACGAGGCATTTTACAGCACAATTTATCAACTGCGGGGCGCAATGAACATGCCAGTACAAAAGAACCAAATGCTAATAATGCCGTACTTTTCATTTGCGTAATGAAAAATATAATTAATATAGTTACTGCAAAAAACATTATATTTTTCAAGTACGAGGGTTTATTCCAAAACATTTGTATCTCCTTTATTTGGGTAAATTATAGCATATTTGCAGATTAAAGTAATTAGTCGTTGAAAAAGAATAAAGATTATATAGGGGCTATGAGAAATCTTTTTCCAAATCGGCTCACGAATAATTATTTTCTTAAGTTCAACTTGTGCACGGCTAAAGAGAGCCGTGCTTTGTTGTCTGTTTCACTAAAGAAAATTAAATTATTCCCTCAATGATTTGGAAAAAGATTTCTCATAGCCCCTATATAATCTTTATTCTTTTAAATCTTACTTTTAAAAGCCTTAACTACAACCTGAGTTCTATCTTCAACTCCAAGTTTCTGAATAATACTGCTTACATGCACCTTTACAGTATTAATACTTACATCCAAGATTTTAGAAATTTCAGTATTATTTAATCCTTCACAAATATAATTCAAAACCTCTTTTTCTCTATCCGTTAAATTATAATCTTCATCAAGTTTATAAATTTGTTGTTTTTTATCAGTAGATAATGCGTTTAAAATTACATCCGATATTTTAGGATCAAACCACAAAGCCCCTTCAATTACAGAAAGAACTGTATCTGCAAGTCTTTCAGGATTAATATCTTTAGAACAATAGCCCCTCGCTCCTGCTTTTATCGAATCCAAAACTTCTTGTTCACTGCTGTGAGATGTCAATATTATTATTTTAATTTCACTATTTATTTTTCTTATTTCTTTAGAAGCGTCAATACCGTTCATTGACGGCAAGCCCAAATCCATAATAACGGCATCTATTTTATTTATCTTCACCAAATTGATAGCGTCTTCAGCACTTGCAGCTTCATATATTTCACTAATAAAATTTTTAGATTCAAAAGCAGTTTTTAAACCAAATCTTATTAATGCATGATCTTCTACAATTAAAACGTTATACATAATAAACCTTTATACATTTACTGTGATTGTCTGCGGTCGAATATAATATGAATTAAAAAGATTAATTACATTCAATTCTTCTTCATTTAATTGTTTTTTATTGAACATTTCAAATAACTGTCTTAAATTTAATTTGGCAAGTTTTTCTTCATCTTCTGCTTTAAAATTTGAAGCATAATCGCTTATTAAAACCTTTGTAATACAAGCGCATGATAAATCTAAAAATGCATCTGTTATTTTGCCGTCAAAATGTTTATTTCTGCCTTCAGAAATTATGTTTAAAACATCTTTCATTGGCATTCTGTCACGGTAGTGACGAACAGAAGTAATCGCATCAAAGACATCACCAACTGCTAAAATTCTACCGCCCAATGGAATTTCTTCACCTTTTAAACTTCTAAAATATCCTGTTCCATCATATTTTTCGTGATGTGACGCGGCTATTTCGGCGATTTCAGAGAAAGAAGAGTTCATATTTGTTTTACACAATATATCGTATGTTATTTTCACATGTTCTTTAATATGTTCATACTCTTCTTTTGTTAAAGATCCTTTCTTTTGTAAAACAGCATCTCTAATACCTATTTTACCAATATCATGAAGCATTGCAGCTTTGGCAATTATATTTGTAACTTCTTTATTCAAACCAAGTTTTTTACAAATTAATTCAGAATATAGTCTAACCCTGTTAGAATGACCTAAAGTTATCTTATCACGAGCATCTATAGAAGCTGCCAATGTATCAATAAAACCTGTAAATAATTCTTGTTGTTCTTTAATCATTCTTTGTTGAATACTAAAAAGCATATTGTTTTCTATTGCAATTGCAGCATTTGTACCGATAGCCAATAAAATTTCTTCATCCGCATCGGTAAAATCACCTGCTTGCTTATTTAACACTTGAAATACACCAATAATTTCATATTTAATATTTCTCATTGGCATACATAGCATATTATGGGTTTTATAACCTGTATGTTTATCTATTTCTTTATTAAATCGACTATCATTATATACGTCTTGAATTCTAATTGTTTCACCTGTTTTTACAACATAACCTGCAAAACCTTTATCAGCAGAAAAACGAATTTCTTCACTTCCAAGCCCTAAAGCCACTTTTGACCATAATTCATTTTTAGATTTATCATAAAGAAAAACACTGCATCTATCTGCATTCAGAACAAGTTTTGTTTGTTCGGCAATCGTAAATAATAACTTATCAAGATTAACTTCTGCATTAACTGTTCTTGCTATTTTAGAAAGCGCAAGTAATAATGTGGTATTTTGTTCAACATCATTATTATTTACACTACTTGAAACATTATTTGTATTACTATACTTTTCATAAATTTCTTTTAATCTTTCAGCTATGCTTTCATATCCGTATGAAATCGCCAGACATATTGCTTTTTCAATATATTCATCAGCTGTTTTAATATCTTGTTGTCTTAAATATATAAAATAAAGCAGTTCAAAGATTTTAATTTTTAATATTGGAAAGTCATCAATTGAATTTAATGCTTTTATCAGATAGAATAAAGCTTCACCATGTTTATTTTCTTCGAAATATATTTGACCAAACGCAAATTTATTAACAGCTTGTGTAGTTGTTGACTCCGCACTTTCTGCAAGAAATTTAGAATCTTCTAATAATAAAAGCGATTTATAGTAATCTTCTTTCTTATCAAGATATTTAATTAATCCTGTTAAAGAAAGACAAATTGAAACTTTAGAAAGTTCTTTATTTGCCAGAAATATTTTATGTGCATCTGATAATTTTATAAGTGCATTTTTGTAATCTTTAATACTATATAATTCAATAGCATTTTTTAAAAATAAATCTGCATTTTTAATTGAATCAACTTCTATTTTAACTTTATGCTTTTTTTGCATAGAAATCCTTAACAAACTGCTAAGTTCATTATACAATATTTCTTATTAGTTTTATAGAGATTTATTAAAATATGAAGAAAGTCAGCATTATTATCCCTGTTTATAATGAAAAAAACACACTAAAACTTTTGCTGAACAAAGTTATTTCAGCTAATTTTTCAGGATTAGAAAAAGAAATTATTATGGTAGATGATTGTTCAAACGACGGAACAACAGATATCTTAAAAGAATTAAGCAGCAATTATAAAGTTCTTTTTCATGAAAAAAATCAAGGAAAAGGTGCTGCAATAAGAACAGCCGTAAAAGAAGCTACAGGAGATTTTGTTGTTATTCAAGATGCTGATTTAGAATATTTACCTGATGATTATGATAAACTTTTACCTTTATTAATTAATAATGAAGCCGATGTTGTATATGGTTCAAGATTTAGAAATCAAGAAAATTCAAAAAACTTTATTTTAAAAAATAAAATAGCAAATAAGTTTTTAACTCTTTTAACAAATATTTTATACGGTGCAGAAATAACAGATATGGAAACTTGTTATAAGGCTTTTAAAAGAGAATTTATTCAATCTATAACAATAAAATCTAATCGTTTTGATTTTGAGCCTGAAATAACAGCAAAAATAATGAAAAGAAAAGCAAGATTAAAAGAAGTTCCTATATCTTATTGCGGAAGAGGTCATGAAGAGGGTAAAAAAATTAATTGGAAAGACGGAATACACGCGATTTTAACTCTTATAAAATACCGTTTTACAGATTAATCATTATTTTTTAATAATAGTTTTGCATGTTCTAATGCTTCTATTTCAGAAAGAAATACGTTATTTTCACCAATTTGACTAATAATATTATGTTTTTGAAGCTGCTTTATAACTTCTTTATTATTTAGAACAAACAAAATTTTAATATTTTGAGATTGAAGTCTTATAATTATATCCTCTAACGCAAAGATTGCAGAGATATCTAATAAGTCACCTGATGAATAATCTAAAATTAAATATTCCGTACCCCAAATTTCTTCAAATTGTGAAACTAATTGAGTAGCAGAACCAAAGAAAAATTGTCCGTCAATATGAACAACACGGATTTTATGTTTATAACATTCATCTACTTCTTTTTCCAATTGTATAATATCTTCATCATACACAGATTTCTGTACAAGCTTTGTTTTATCTGCAATTTTTTTAGCATACAAAACAGCAGCACCCGTAATACCTGCACCGATTGCAACAATCAAATTATAAAAAACAGTAAGGACAAATACTAAATTTAAAACATATAAATCCTCTTTTGGTGCATATTTTATAACTTTAAGCAATTTAACATCAATAATATCAAAACCTATTTTAATTAAAATTCCTGCAAGAACAGCAAGAGGTATTTCTGCAACAAATCCTGATAATTTAAATAATAAAACGCATAAAATTATAGGACTGATTAAAGAAGCTATTCTTGACGTTGCACCTGTGTTTATTGCGGCAACTGTTCTCATTGTAGCGGCAGATCCCGGAAGAGAACCTGTTAAAGCACAAAGCATATTTCCTACACCTTGCCCCACAAGCATTCTATTTGATGAAGTTTTTGTTTTTGTTAAAGAATCAGAAACGAGTACGGTTAATAAACTTTCTGTAGATAAAACAATAGCCAGAATTATTGCATAATGAAAATATGTAATAACATCATGTAAAACAAATTTAGGAATAGTAAAAGATGGCAACGAAGCCGAAATATGAGAAATTTTTTCTACATTAAATCCAAACTTAATTGAAATAAACGTACAGACAACAAGTGCTATTGCTTGAGAAGGTATGATTTTATTAAATTTTTTCGGAATTAGAAATACTATAAGCAGTGTTAATAATCCTAAAAATAATGAATGAAAATTAACAGAATTAACATTAGTAAACAATGCCGTAATACTTGTAATTGTATTTGACATAATTGGGCAACCGATTAAAGGATTTAACTGCATTATTATAATAATTACGCCAATACCATTCAAAAAGCCTGATATAACAGGATACGGAATATATTTTATTACAGATGAAAAAGGTGTAGCCGCCAGTATAATTTGAATTAAGCCCGCTAACAAAATAATTAATAAAACAGAACCAATATCCGCATTTAATGCGTGCATAACAGAAGCAATAACAATGGTAACAGGTCCTGTTATTCCTGAAATTAAAGGTGCACGTCCCGAAATAAGAGCAGCAGAAAAGCATAAAATTATTGTTCCCCAAATACCGGCTGCAGCACCTAAGCCTGTAGCAACACCAAACGCCAAAGCTTGCGGCAGTGCTATGATTGAAGCATTTAAAGCCCCAAGTGCATTGCAAAATAAAGTTTTTATTCTATTTTTCATCATAAAAAAATATTATCATGAGCAGGAAATTATAACAAAAAAAAGAGAACTTCAATGAAGTTCTCTTTTTAAGTGGTCGGGATGACACGATTCGAACGTGCGACCCCTTCGTCCCAAGCGATAAAATTGCAAGATATTTAAAGAAACACAACAGCGTTACACATCAATATTTACAAGTATTTTTCAGCCTTTTTGTCGTTTAAATATCTTTGTGTTTTTTTAAATTTTTTTATTGCAATTACACCAAAATTACACCACATTTTTGTATAGAAAAACGGCTTGCTCAAATTAAGAGCAAACCGACAATAGAATATCTGAAAAACGACAAATTATTTCAGAAACAATTCTTTTTCTTCTTTTCTTCTTTTTTGCAAACCTGCAAGAACATTGCCGTTAGCATAAACCCAACGGTCAAATTGTCCTGAAGCAAGTGCAAAATTTTTGCCATTGATAAAATTTAACATTGTGGAGTTTTTAAAAGCACCATAGCCAATGTTATATTCAAAGCTGACAAGTGCGTCAAACTGATTCTGATTTAATGGAACTATAACAAGTTTAGAAATATTATTGCAATGTATTATTAAATCAGATTTCAACAGATTTTCAGCTTCAGCTTGTGTTATTTTCATGCCTTTTATAACATCTGAACCCGTATGACCGTAGCCGATAGTCCAAATGTTAGCAGGGCATTTATAGGCTTCAAGCCTGCACCCTTCATACTTTTTGATTAAATCAATCCCTTTTTGAGATATTTCCACGTGTACTTCCTTCTAAACTATCAATACGGTGGTGTGCCGATTTTGTTGAATCTTCAACATGCACCATTCTTTCAATTAAGTTATTGTGCTTATCTTGCTTTTCTTCAAGCCTTTTGAAATTCTTATTAAATTCCTCTTTTAATAAGTCAATCATTTCTTTTTGGTGGTCTTGATTGGATTTCAAAACTCCGGCAAAATATGCGATTGTTGCAATATTTATGACTATTGTTATAAATAAACCAATAATTGCAATTATTATCTCAATGCTCACTTTTTTTACTCCATCCACAAAATTTTTGAAAATTATCAACTAAAAAAAACATAATGTTACTTTTTAGAGGTCCGACATCACCTACTTTAAGAAGCAGTTGAAATACTTTATCTGCAAAATATCTGTCGTAATCAACGTAATTATGATTTTCACAAAGGACATCATGAATGAGTGCAGCGATTTTAAATTCAATACTTTCTTTTGAACCTATTAACCGCCAAAAAATACGTGGTATTGAAGCACCGTCATAGTCATATTTTTTGTTGATTTTAAAAAAATATTTTTTATTTTTCTTTTTGTCGAAAAGAAAAACATCAACGGGATTTTTTAGATAAAGCGGTTTTTTCTTAGCTGCTTTAATTTCTTCTTTCGACATAACTTTTTTGTTGATTTCTTTATTTCCTATGTCAGGGATTTGAGAAAAACCAACAATGCAATGTTTATTTTCGCACCATAAAATAAACTCCTTGTTTTCGACATAAAAACGAGGGAGTTTATCAAAACATTCAAAACACATTTTGATACCTCTATTCTATAAATAACTTAAAAATCAAGCTTGTAGACTTGACAAAGACAGAAAAATTATAAATAATATAGATACAGGGTGGTAGTTGTCAGCTACCAGATACCTTTAGAAGTCTAAGCGGTTCTTACTTTTTATAGTGAGAGCCGTTTTTTAATATGTATAAAATCAAAAAGATTAGAAATAAAGTCAAATTGAAATTATCCATATAGACCCCCTTTCCAGTCGGGAACCAACCCGAAGTCTAAGAATGTGTGTTGGTTGGTTTTAACATGAAAAGGTATCTTTTAACCCTGCAAACATATTCTACTTTAATATTTAATTAATTACAAATGTTCTTGTGTATTCCAAGACGTAATAAATTTTGCATAAAATTGTCCAAATTCTTCTGCTGACATTTCTTTGTTTTTAAATGAATTATCAATAAGCCATTGCTCGTTGCACTGTGTTTCATCATCAAAATCGGGTAGGGAATAGAAAGTTAAATAGCCTGCGGGCAATTTTCCTAATAGGGTAACGGCATTAAATGCTGCATTAATACTTTCTACCGCGGAAGCATAGCCTTTGGGAGTTTTTCTATAATAGCCGATTTCAGGAATTGCAAAAAAATCTTTTTCAAACTTTTTCTTGGCAGAATTTTTAAAATTTTCATTTATAGTACCATCCGTGTAATTATCTTTGTAACAGATATAATAATCAGCGGGAGCAATAATAAGCTCTAAAACATTTTTTGTTATAGTTTCCTTGTGCATTTTTTGAATTTCAATTATTTCCCCGGTTTCATCTGTTATTTCTTCCATAATAGGAGTTGTTTTAATTTTTACGGTTTCAATTTCAATTGTTCCATCTTCTAAAATTTTCTGAACTTGTTTTTCTTCATAGTTCCATTCAGATACAGCAATTTCATAATCAATTTTTTTATCTAATATATAAAGCTTTTGACCTAATTTATTAGCTTCTGCTGCTTTTTGTGCGTACTCAATATCTGTATAGAATTTTTCCATTATTAATCATCCTCATTATTTACTGTAACTGCTTGTTCTGTTTGAGTTGTATCCAACATTATCTGTCCTTTACTAATCCAATCACCGCTAACGGTTGGAGTAAAACCTGTTTTTGTTTTTTCAGAATACGGAACGGACAAGACATAATTTTCATCAGTATATGGCTTTAAAAAGTTCACATGTTCGTTTGCCACACAGCTTCCACCCTGCTCCAATACTCTGTTGGCTTTTTGTTCGTAATAATTTACCCCGTTTCTGTAAGATGAAACGACATCATCCCCTTTACAGGTCGGCAATGTAAAATCCTCATCCCCTGCGGTGAAATATTCGTTATAGCCAAATTCTTCAAAGAAACTTTGCACCCTGTTACGATAAATCGCATCTACAATTTTTGAGCCGGTTTTACTTAATGTATAAGGTATTTTTAAGCAAGGCTGCCAAATTAATTCATCATCAACAAATAATTGTGTTAAGTTTAAATCAACAATACCATTTTTATACAAATAGGTTGTCGATGGTGCAAAAAAGTTCAACAACTGACAAGTAATTGTTCCAAATTCTAAATTCGTTTCAACATTAGTTATTGCAACCGTTCCATCATCTTTTTTTACTTCTGCAAATACATGGTTTTTACTATATTCAAGTGTGACATTAATCCAATCACCATCATTTAAAAGTATTTTATTTTCAGGAGTAATATTTGCAATATAATCGTCAATTGCTCCACCTCTTAAATGTAATTGACGAGATGCACCTGTTGTAATTCTTAAATTAGGCAATGCCGCAAGTCCTGATTCTGATGTCGGAGCAAAATATTGAAATCTGCTTTTAAATTTTATCTTTTGAACATTGCTGTAATCTCTTTGAACATATGTAATATACCCGTTATTTTCTTCATCATTTCGTACAATTCCGTCTTCCGAAATAACAGGATTACCAACAACCGTATAATTATCGGGCTTAATTATATCAATGCCTGTTTTATTACCGTTGAATACGGGAATGCCGTCAATAATAATTGAAAAATGTGAAAGGTCTGAAGACATATTGCTTTGATATTGATTTCCATCAGCTCCGATACAATTAATCCAGATTGTATTATTTGTATTAATTCCTATTAAATTTTTGTCCCCGGTTTCAGGTGTCCATGTGCCTAAGGTAATAACATTACCATTATTTACAGCATATTTTAAGGTATATGTTGTTAAGTCAAAAGACAGTATTAAATCAATAATATCTCCATCTTTAAAAAAGCCTTCATCAAATATATGAGCTATTTTATAACCCTCATTACCACCTTCCGTTTGCCCTGTAAAATAGATATTTTGAGCATCATTATTTATGCCAAAATTTCCTTTTGCGAACCATTGTTTTCCGTTTGAAGCAGAATTTAATGTTGTTCCGAAATGATACGCAGCACCATCTGTTTGTTTATATATAGTTCTAGTTTTTATTGTCCATGGTTTATTATATAAATTTGATAATTTAAACCCTGTATTTATAGAGCTTGTACTATCAAAACCGCTTGCAACACCGTCATTAGTAATAACAGGATTTCCCATAACAGTAAATTTTGAACTGTCAAAGGTGGAGTGCGCAATATTTTTTAACTTTCCAAGCAGAGTTTTATCATCTTTAACATCAAATTCAGGAAAATAATTTACTTTATCCTGTCCAAGTTCATACTGCATATCACTTGCAATTTTCATATACCTTAAATTTTTCAATTTATACCTCACTTTCTTTGCTTGTAAAAGTTAAACAATCATTCTCAAATTCAATTTTCCATCCGAGAGCAAGTTCTGAATATTCTTTTGCTTTTTTAGCGGATTGTGCAGCAGCTTCTTCATAATTTTTTGATTTGTACATTGCAGTTTCAGCATTAACTGCAAAAGTTTTAGCATTGTTAGAATTTGTCAAAGCTTGATTTGCAGACAGTAACGCATTACTTGCACTTGTTTCGGCAGTTCCAACAGCAATATTCACTCTTTTAATTTCCTCTTGAGTCACGTTTGTAAATTCTAGGGTGTCTTCTTCTTTTTCTTCAATGTTCCAGCCAAAAGTTTTTAAAGAATATTCTTTTGCTTGATTAATATATTTTTGCCCGGTGGTTTTAATTTCTGTAACTACACTCGTTTTAGTCGTGTTTATAGTGCTAACGGCATTGTTTTTATTATTCGTAATTTCATTAATTGCAGTGTTTTTTGCAGAATTAACAGAAGAAACTGCACTTGTTTCAGCTTGCGTAATTTTTTTAGCTTCAGTTGTTGCAGTTGATTGTATGCTTGAAATTAAAGAATTTTTAGTATTTGAAATTGCAGAAGTTGCGTTATTTTTAGCTGTTGTAATTTCTGTAACCGCATTATTCTTAGTTGTATTAATATTCGATACTGCATTGTTTTTAGCGTTGTCAATTGTTTTTATATCACTGTTTGTTTTAGTTGTAATATCGGATATTGCAGAATTTTTCGCCACTTCGACATAATTCAATGCTGAATTTATCTCGTCTTGAGTTCTGTCCTCAAAGACCAAACAATCTTCATCCCCATTTTTTTCATATTCAATATTCCAACCAATCGCACGGCTTGCATATTCTTTGGCTAAGTTTAAAGAATTATTCGCTTTGGTTTGAGCTGTGTTAATTGAATTAATAGCAGTATTTTTCGCTGTTTCTACAGAGGATACAGCTTTTGTTTTTGTGGAATTTATATTATCTACAGCAGTATTTTTATTAGTTTGAATTTCATTTAATGCTGTTTGTTTATCTGTTTGTATATTGTTCAGTGCCGATATTTTTTCATTCTGAATATCTGATTTTGCAGTATCATAAATTTGTTGAATTTCATCAGTTTTTTGAATGGTAATTTCTGCATTTTTGTTAGAAATATCAGCAGAGTTTTCACTTTCTGTTGCAAAATTTTCAGCATATTTCATGTAATCAAAAGTATTTTTTTCAGCAGATAATAAATTTTGCATTAAAGCTTCAGGAGTTTTATCTGAACCAACAGGAATTTTTAACGCTCTGTTTAATTGGTCGTCAATTTCTTTTCTGTATTCTGTAAATTGATTAGTAGTAGATTGTTCAAAAGAATTAATTTCAGAATTTACTTCTTGCGTAAAATCACTTTTAAATTTTTCAATGTTATAATCCATTTCTTGTAGATTGCAAGAAACTTTGTCAAAAGATTTTTCCAGTTCCGAGCTTTGAAATCCCGAAGAAGTCGAATAACCTTTAGATTGATATTGCGGAGTTTTTCTGCTGATATTAATATAAAAGTTGTTAGATGGAGCATTAAATAGAATAACATTGCCACCCATTTCTTCAATAATTACGTTGTAATCATTGCCTAAATTAAGTTTAGTGATTTCACCGTTTTGAATATTTTCAAGTTCAATAATTAAATCTGTTTTATCAAAAGATTTCCATTTAAAAGCAAATTCTTTTGTTGCACCGTTGCCGACAAATCGGAGCGGTGCATAGTCTTTTTCATTCATATTTTACTCCTTTCCTTGTTCCTCGCATTAAACGAGCTTACACGGCAAGGCTCACCACCTTGACCGTTCCGTTCTCTGCTGCGGTACGCTATTTTTTAGTAATATTTTTAGCTCTCTTATCTGTATATCCGATTGTTTTCATAGAGCCTTTTGCAATATCGCCTTTAGCAAAATCACCAACACTTGAACCCATTGAAACGATTGCTTTAGAGTTCACACCAAAACCTACGTGCAAACCCAAATAACCTGTAAATTCAAGGTAATCTTTCAATTCAACATCTTCTTTTGAAAGTTTGTTAATTTCATTTTCAATATCACCTAAAAGCGGTGTAACTTGCGGCATGACTTTTTCTTTGTATGCAAGTTTATTCATTGCATATAAATAAATATCACCTAACAATGGAATAGCATTTGCGTTCAAATTAAAAATACTCATTTTCAGGTCTTTCACTAAATCGTCAGTATCACCAGTAAAAAGTAATCTAAACAATGAACCTGATGTTGCAGCAGCGTATAAAAACGGTTGCAGATATGCATATTGAAAAATTATTTTTGCACAATCTTTTTTGCTCATATCACCATTTGCAACTGAAACAATCGCATCACCGCACATACGCACATATTGTTGAGGTGAATTTTTAAAGGCGATAAACAATTTACCCATAGGGTTGCGGGTCATAGCAATTTGAAAATTCGACAAAGAAGAAACTGCTGAAGATTGTTGTGAACGGTTTGTTGAAAGAATAAACTGTTTAATTGCTTGTTCTTCGGACATTCCTTTTTCTTTTATCAAATAATCGATGTAGGGTTTACCGCCAAAAATAATTGCACCAATATCACCCATTTTGATAAATAATGACATAGAATCTTTAAACTTTTTAGTTATAGCAAATGCACTGTTTTCAATGGTCTGCTTTAAAAATTCATTCGACATATTACCGCTGTAACGAGCTTTAATATATGGTATGTTCATCATATAATAAATAGTTGCTTTTGGATTTGCTAATGCTTTTAAAAAGCCTTTTTGCCAAGCCATATATGGCATATCAACCGCATAGTTGTTTGCAGAAAGCAATTGTTTTAATCCTACAATCGGTTTTATTGAAACATTTGCACCAATCCAATTTGAAATCATATTGTCTATGATTTTGTATACACCGTTAAAAACTTGGGCTTCTTTTTTGTATGTAATATTAATAAGATTTTGTTCAAGTGTTTTATATACATCTTCGCCGTATTTGTTAATTATTACTCTTTTTAAATCAGGATTTTTAAATCTTAAATTTGCACGGTCTAAATTTTTTGACATAAACGCAAATTTTGCAACACCGTCAATATGACTGTACAAAATTGCAACAGGGTTGTGAAAATCCATTGGTAATGTTTCAGACATTGAACGTGATTTTGTAAAACCATTTCCTAAAGATTTTGAAGAATATTCATTATATAAATCAATTTCAGAACCACGTTCAGGTGTTGAGGGGAAATAGCAGGAGACTTTTGGTAAGTCTAAACCGTATTTTTCAATAAATGCTTTATTAGCAATAGGATAAAAAGACTGCGCCGTTCTCATCATAAGTTCAGCAAATTTTACATCATCAAGCGAAAGTTCATCAAACATTGAGTTAAGAGTATCTTCACCAAATTGATTTATCAGACGTTTTTCAAGTACTTCATTTTTTGAGTATATATAAGCACCAATAATATCCATTTTTGTTAAAGTCCTATTTATATTGCGGACTTTAACAATTTCACCTTTTTCGTTATATTTTCTTCTTATTTCAGTGTAAGTATGTTTTTCGCCTAAATATTCAAGAACTTTTTTATCCCAACACAAAACAGGCAAACCATATATTTTTGCAGCTTCTTTTTCAAAATCTGATTTTACTTTATACTGCCAAGCTTGTGCTTGAGTTTCGTCATATAGAATTTCAGAAGCATATTTTTCTTTTATATATTTATTGAAAATTGCATTAATTGTAGATTCAAGATTTCCAAAACCCGAAATATATCCTTTGACTAAAAATTTTGCATCTTTTTTGTTTTCGACAATATTAATAAGTTCGTCAATATCTTTTGACTCATCAAGTTTCTCAATAAGTTCAATTTCAGATTTAGCAGATTTACCGATAAGTTTAATTCTTACAATTTCATCATAAATCTCTTTCATAAGTTCAGTATTCGCAAAAGTTCTTCCGCCTGCTTTGTAGGACAAGAATTTATTTGTTAATTTATCTTTATAAGAAAACCCATTGTCTTCCGCTTTAGCAAATTTTTCAGCTTCAAGCCTTAATTCATTTGCTTCTTCAGGACTTAATCTGTCAAGCTGTCTTAATTCTTCAAATATTTTATTAGTTTTATAATCATATTTACCTACAGTTCTGCCGTTCTTTTTTGTGTTCTTTGTTTTTTGAAGTTCCTTGTGAATTTCTCTTTCAAGCTTTCTTCTGTAATTCACATCTTCCATTGTTTTTGCAATATCAAGAATGTTGTCTATTGATGACATAAGAAAATCAACAGATGGAACGTCAAGGATATTTACAGTCAATTTTGCTTTATCAGCAGGTTGTAAGAAGTTTAAATTTTTCATAATTTCTTTTACAACTTCTTGATATTTTTCATTGTCAGATATGTTATATCTGTTTTCCAGTTCTAAAGCTTTTGATAGAATTTGTCTTTTTGCTTTTTCAAATTTTTCTGCATTTTCTTCACGTTCAATCATTGCAGAATCAAGAATAAATTTGTCTTCGAAATCTTGTTTTATTTGATTGTCAAGACTTTCAAGCCATTCATATATTGCAGATAGGGCAACATTTCTGTTTTCTTTTTTAAAGCTTCTTATAAGTGCATTATATTCTCTGTTTGCTTCATCAATAGCATTTGCATAATATTCAGTTCTTTCTTCAAATTGAATTTGAAGCATTTTTTCAGGGTTGCGATAGGATTTATTAATGATTGTATCAAGTGCTTGTTCAAAAAGTTTGTAGTCGCCATCAACCTCATCATTGTTATAACTTACACCTGTATCAGTATAAAATTCTTTCCATTCGTTGCGTAAACCGCCTGAAACAGTAATTTTATCATCAGCTTTATCAAGCAGCATTTCTATTGCTTCACGTTTTTTTGCGAAAGATTTTTTCGTTGAATTCGTTTCAAAAATAGTTTTTAAATATTTAATGCTTTTACCTGTAGCAGCCGAAACAATGGCGTATGCAGCATTTTTGTGTCTTTTTTCAACTTCATCAAGTTCTGAATCATCACGCACGGGAACTTTTGACATTTTTTCTTTGCGTGAAATATTCTTAACTTTTCTAAGAACTTCATTTGTTTGTTTTCGTTCTTGATAATATTCATCATTTGCAAACATTTTATCAAACATTTCGGTAACTTCATTAGAAATATCCGCACCTTTATCTGCAAGTTCCGTAATATGACTATAAACAGCTTTAAGCCATTCTTTAAAGTTTTGAAAAACTTTTCTTAATTTATTGTTAGGTGCTTTACCTTTATATAGATATGCTTCAAAAGAACGTGCAAATTTTTCTTGTTGAGCGATTGTGTATTCACCGCTGAAACCAAGCCATTTGTTAATAGCTTCAAGTTGCTCCTGCGCATTTTTATCAACATTTGCAATTTCATTTAATGCTTCCAAAAAGAAATGCCCTAATTCATGAAGAGCGGTAGAACTATCATGATTAGCCATAATAGTAATAAAACTTTTATCATTAACTTTGTTAAAATAGCCAAGATATTTTCTTTCAGCTTCTTCTTTTTTTCTGTCGTGAATTTCTTTCAGGTCGTTATATGTTTGTCGAGAAGTTCTATCGGTGTCGAGATAATTTTGAGGAACTTCCTGATTGTTCATAATGTAGTAAGCATTTAGAATTAATTCTTGTCTGTATTCTTCATTACTGAATTTAGAAGAATTTTCAACAGCTTCAAATGCAGTTTCAAGAATATGAGCTTTTGCTATAAGATTTTCTTGTTCCGGTTGTGAAAGTTTTTCATTTCCCAGTTTTTCATATATTGCAGTTAACTTATCCATAACATCGGAATAAGAATAACCTGCAATAAGACGTTCGTCTTTCAATTCACTCTCTCGGGAAAATTCAGACAAGTCTGCTATTTCCTCTCGTTCGCTCATTGTAAGTTTTTCATTTTCAGCTTCTTGATAATATGTTTTTATAACATCAACAGCGTTATCATCAAAAATTACATAACATCTGCCGTCTGTTTTTCCGTCATAAGTTATACCTTTAATTCCGACATCATTTAATTCCATAGAAGCGTCTGCATAACTTCCTGCGTCTTCTGCAAGTGTTTGATATATGTCTTTGCCTGTTTTGTCCTGTTCAATTTCAAATTCTAATCTTGCATATTCCTCTGCAAGTTCTTTAATTGCATTTTGTACATTTTCAGGTTGTTCTGAAAACTTTTTATCTTCATCAAGCAACACATCTGATTCAGGAATATCAACTTTATAAAGCTGTCCGTATTTCATATCCATTTTAGAAATATCAGCTTTATTTAAAAAATTTATAACTTTTGAACGAAACATTTTATTTGATAAAGAAGCACCTTGTTTTTCGTTTTTGTGGTAATCAATTGCTTTTTTAACGGCTTCTTCTAATGTTAAACCGTGCCAAGCCTTTATCATATATACAGACTGCAATGCAATGTGTTCAACTGTATCGGGTTTTATTTCCTTGTTGTTATAAAAATATTCAGGGTGTGAAAGATTTTCTCTATATTTTTCTGATACTTCTTTATTTTCAGCAAAATACAGACCCCAGCCGTGAGCTTGCGCACCCTCACCGGTTCCAATATTATCTGTAGAAAATTTATCGAACTTGTGTGGTGTACCGTGGTATGCGGATTGAAAATAAGTTATTCCGTCAGCACCAACAACACCTTTTAACATTTTTTCAATAGTAACTTGATTAGGATTGATATTGTTTGAGGAATTTGTTATATTATTATTAGATGTCGTCTTCATTAAGCTGCGTGGTTGATTAACTATTGAGTGTGCGGAAGACGGCATAACAGATGACTGCTCATCAAGTTGCCCTGTATTTACAGGTGAGGTACTAGTAGCAGTCATTTTTTTATCAATTATCAAATCATAAACATCTGCATTCAAAACATTAAAGAAATTTTTATTTAAATTATTTTCAGCAGAAATTCTTATTGTATAAATATCATTATTGATTCTTACAGGTACATAAAAACGCAAATAATTATCAATATTTGGTTTCGTTGCTTTTTTATTATTTGGTTCTACATCAATTAAAACAGATTTTTTAATTAAATCTGTTATATTTTTAACGGCAGTATTTCTTTCTGATTTATAAGTTTTTTCAACCTTACTGGAATTAGAAATATGTTCTGGTATCAAAACATCTCTTTTCCCCACTCTTTTAGAACGAGCGACAAAATTAAGAATTGCTTTTTTATCGGAACTAGCCAAAGCAGTTCCAATGAGCGATTTTATATAACTAGTCAATTCTTTTCTTGATAATTTGCTATCGCTAGGAAATTGAGCAGACAAATCAACAACATCAACCTTTTGTTTAGGATTAATTCCCGCAATCATAGATTGAAAATATGTTGATTGTATTTGATTTTTAAGTTCAGCTTCTGTAACTTCTGACGGTATATTATATTGAACTTCTAATTTATTTACTAAATTTTGAAATACATCACGCCCTTGTTTATTCCATTTACTAAAAAATTGACCTACTAATTTTGAATTAGCAATTGCAACATCTTCTGAAACATTACCCTTAAGAAGTTGATTATATACTTTTTGTTCAACTTCTTCCTTTTGAATTTCAATATTATCCATGAGTGCATTTTCGGGAATATTAAGTTCGCCTCTTTTCATTGCTTCATCAATTAATTCAATTTTTTCAGCTTCGGTTGAATTTTGAGACACTTTAACTATATCTTCAAAACTTGCACCGTTTTTGTGCATAATATTTGCAAGAGTATTTCCTGCAATAGAAATAGTTGCACCTTGAAGTGCAATTACACCGCAAAGAACAGCCCATTCTTCAGGAGTTTTAACAATTTTACTCACATAATTTTCAAGACTTCGTTCTTCGTTATTTGTACCGATAGTAAGATTTAAAATATCTTCAAGGACCTCTTCGCCTAATTCTTCAATAAAACCGTCAAATTTTACCTGACTTTTTAACCAATCAACAGCTTTACCTTTAATCGGTAAATTGTTTATTTTTTCATAAGCCTTTGCAAAAATTGGTGCAGTTTTTTTAATTATATTTTCTATTTTCGGATTTGCTTTAATAACTTTAGCAAATTGTTCAGCTCCTATACTTTTTATAGCTTTACCGCCTTGTTTTAACGGTTGACCAATCAAACCGCCCAAACCCTCTGAAAAATAAGAAATATAAACTTGACCTAAAGATTTAAAAAGTGCTTTTGCAGGTGATTCAGTTGCTTCCTGAAAAGTTATAGTTCCTCTGTCAGTAATTTTCATTTCATCATTAAGTCTGCGTTCTTGGTAAGTTGCAAATAATCTTGCAGGGTTAACAGCAGTTGTAACACCTGCCCCCATTCCGGCTTCTGCAATTGTTCCTGTTGTGAATGCAGCTGCTTTGGCAATACCTTTGCTTACTTTTTTTGTTTTTAATAAATTTGAACCTGCTAATGTGCCAAGGGCTTTTCCTTTACCTGTCAAACCTAATGCACGCAAAGCACCTACCCCAAGTGCAATTTCACTACCAAAAGCAATTAAAGACGGTGCTATATTTTTTCCGATGCCACCACCGATTGTGTAACCTCTTATAAATTCTTCTTGAAGCCTTTCATTATAGCGGTTTACATAGTCAAGTTCATCTTGTCTTATTGCTTCACCGTTTCTAATACGTTCTGCAATATTACGATATTTTTTTATTCCTAAACCTGTTACAGCACCGCTAATAAGAGGTAATGCCTGCCCCTTATCCATAGAGGTTGTAAGTGCTTCTGCAAAACCTATTTTTTTTCTTAAATCAGTTTCGTTATAAACAATACTTCCTGCGCTGTCAATTCCAACGGGTTTATATCTATAATCAGAATTGTCTTTGTGCGGCATTCGTAAATTATCTTGTTGCTGTGCATATTGAACTTGTGCTTCATAAGAATTATCACCGATTTTATCTAAAGCATTGCCTATTTTATCAAGAATTGAGGCAGTACCGAACTCTACTCTTTCATCACGCGCCGTTTTTTTTGCGATATTGTTTTCAATTTTTTTCTTAATTTCCAAACTTTTTTCATTTGGCTTTTTTTCAATTATATTGTCGTAAGTTCCGTTAAAATCTTCGGCATATCTTTTGCCTGCTTCCATTATTCCAATTGAACCTTTTTCAACCCATTTTTTAGTTTTTTCAGGATTTTCATCAATTATTTTTTGTTGGACAAACAATGCAAAATCTGTTGTGGGTTTCAATCCAAGAGATTGCGGAGTTATTTTATTAACAATTTCATTATATTTTTGTTGTTCTGTTTCGTTATCTATAATTTGGTACATTATTTTACCCTTTAATACTGTTATATGTAGCCATAATATTTTTTACATAATTTTGAGTTTCTTTATATGGCGGAATTTGGTTTCCATATTTTTTAACTGTTCCCGCACCTGCATTGTAAGCAGCCAATGCAAGCGGAATATTTCCGTCAAATTGATTAATTAAACTTGCAAGATACCTTGTACCTCCTGCAATATTTTGACGCGGGTCATATATATTTTGAACGCCTAACCCTTTTGCGGTTGCAGGCATAAGCTGCATTAAACCACAGGCTCCTGCATCACTGCGAGCTTTTTCTCTAAAACCTGATTCATGTTTTATTACTGCTTTAATAAGAAGAGGGTCTATACCATATTGCATTGCATAATTATTTATATATTCGTCATATTTTGTATTTCCGCCAAAGACAAGAGATTTATTTTGTGTTCGCATTTTTGCATATTCTTTATCTACTTCACGATTTACTATTGTGTTAAAATCTTTGTCACTCATATTCGGATTTGACATACTTGCAACCGCAATATTCGTAATAACATTATTAGCTTGCTCATTGGGTAATAAATTTCTAATTTGTGCGACATATTGAGGATTTGCAGCTCTAAACCATAAGGATGGTGTTTGAGATGTTGTTTTTGCTTTTTGAATAGCTTCTGTTGCTGCTTTATGATATATTTCACTGCGTTCTTCACGAGCCAAACCAAAAATATCATTCATCGCCATCCCATGTTGAGAAGCATAATTATTTAATGCTGACCAATAATAAATACTTGCAAGTGATTTTTCACGGGTTAATGACTCTTTATCTGATTTAGATGGTTTGTCGCCTAAATCATCAAGCATTTTATTAAAGTATTTATCAATTTCCTCCCAACCATATTTCCCGCTTGCAGGATTCCAAGAAGAAATATTTGCGTTAAATTTTTGTGCATCAGCTTGAATATCTTGTGTTGCAGGTAAAACAAAGGTGTTCATTAATTTATCATAATCAGTTTTGTTTAGTCCAAAATAACTTGCTTGAGCTAATTTTGATTGAAATTCTGCAACTTTTCTAATTTGCTTTTGCGGAGTATTTCCCTCAACAGAATTTAATAATCTTGAACCCTCTAAATAAAGTTCTGATGTTATTTCTTGTTGTTCTTGTTGTGATGGTTGCCTTGATTTACCTTTGGCTGTTAAAAAAGACCATTTTTTATTTCCGATAGTTAAAGTAGAATAAGCTTGGGAATTTAACCCTGAAATATTATTTAATTCTTCATTTATTTTATCTGTTTTTTCGCCGTGAATTTCACCTGTTTCAACATCAACACTTAAATCAGTCTTTGAGGAAAATCCAAGCATATTAGACAAAACAGAACGCATTGTACGGTCAACATTTTTATCTGATAAAAAATCCTGAGCTTCTGAGGTAGTTAAAGTACCGTCAAGTGCTTTTGAAAATACATCGTGATTTTTATTTATATAATCAGCAACCCTGTCAACAGCCTTAACTTCCGTTTGTTTTAACATTTTATGTCTTGCTGATTGCTTGAGCTTTTCTATTGTATCTGAATTACCTAAATCATTTTGAACACTTTTATCTTCAAGTAATTGAATTGCCTTTGCAGGATTAGTTTCAATAAGTCCGTTAAGATAGCTTGCCATAAAATCATGATTAGAATTTTTTAAAAAATCATTAACTACAATTTCACCAAGAGAGGCTATAGCTCCTGTTCTAAGCCCATCAATACCGTTAGCATAAACAAGTCTGATTTCATCAATGCTTGCATTATTCATACCAAGCATTGATACATTGTTGATTAAATTTTCATAACCGTTTTTCAAATTTGTTGAAATATTACTTTGTTGTTGTTTTTCAGCCCATTGAGCGTTATATGTCTTGTATCGGTTAAAAACATCTGATTTAATATCATTCCATTGTTTTTGGCATAATTGATTAATTTTAAATTCGGCAGATAAAAAATCAAAAGCATTTCTTAATTCTTTTTCACGTTCAGGGTTTGTTGGGTCAGCTTGATATTTTGTATTTATTTCATTATTTTTTGCTAAAAAGCGAGTCGATAATTCAATTTGATTATTTGCTAAAGTTGCTTGATTAGCCTTTTGAGTAAGCGAGATACCTGTATTAATTGCAGAGTCTGTAATACTTGCGTATTGTCCTGTAAAATCAGTATTTGAAATACCTTGCTGTAAAATTTGTCTTGTGTCGCCGCGTTGAATATTTGCCATTGTTAACCTCATACCGTTCTGATATTTTTATCAATATCAAAGTCACCAACTACTTTTTGTTTATTTTGATACCAGTTTTTAAAATTATTAACTAAAGAAGAATTACTTAAGTTTGGTGTTTCCCCGCCAGCCATAAAATAGCTCATAGCAGCATTTGCACTACTTTGTAAAAGAGAACTGAAAAATGCTGTTTTGCCTTGCCTCATAAGATTGTTTACTTTTGTATTTGTATCTTTTTTAAGAGTATTTATATCGGCAGAGTATGTATTGTAGGTTTCGTTAATAATATCTGTAGGCGTACCTGAATCAAAATAAATTCCGCTTTTTAGAAAAGAAGTTTTTTGTTGCTGCATTAATTTTTTTGCAGCTTTTGCTCTTTCGTTAATTTGTTCTTGTGATTGACTTTGAAGAGCTTTAGCTTCTTCTTTAGCATTTTTAGCGGAAGAAATACCTTGTACAATTCCCGACCCTAGAGCGGAAACTGCAAGAATAATAGGAAGAATTGGTAACATTATAAACTCCTAATTAACGTTAATGTGATTGCAATAAGGAATAATTGCAGCAATATGAAACGGAAGCGGTTTGTCTTGAACTATGAAATAATGTTTTTCTCTTGAATAATCACCCTCATAATGAATTTCTTTGTATTCATCGATAGGAAGAGGTGGAATATCAAATAAACCATTGGGGTTAAAATCTTGAATATCTTCAAGATGATATAAACTGTCACCGACTTTACCGCCGGAAGAGAAATTTAAAATCAAACCTATTTTATAAATATTTTTAGGGGCGGTAAAAGTTTGAGTTCCCTGGCTTGAAAGGTCAAGTCCCAAGTTTGGACTTTTTATAATTCCTTTGTATTTTAAACCTATAACAGCGGAACCAACTTTGTTTGCATTTGCGGATGAGATATCAATGCAACCGTTTTTTACTTGAAACTCGCCTATATAACCGCCATTGCCAACTACAGAAACTATTTCATTTTCAAGATGTTCAAGACCGGAAAAGACAGTTGCGGAGAGATACCATTCGTTAGTTATAAAATCAGTAGGTTCTAAAAGAGTTTTAACTCTAACATTATAATTATCTATAAATTCAACAATATCAAAAATTCCATATTCCCTGCCTGTTTGAGTTTTAAAAGTAATTCTTCTTCCAATGTCAGAGGCTTTAAATAAATTCGTATAAGCACCTATTTCAATATGTTTTTCTTCTTGATTAGCAGATATAATTTCACCAATATAATAGTTGTCAGAAACTTTTAAAACATCTGCGGAAATTTCAATAGTTTTCTTTTTTGTATCTACTTTTGTTATTGCAGCAATAAAATTTAAGTTTCCGTTATCATCTTTTGAATATAATTCTTTTTTTGTTGAAATTGAACCTGTGAAATAAAGTACATTAGTCTGTTTTGTATTGTTGTATATACTTATAGATTCATTAAATTCAATAGAATTATAAACAATGTTGTTGATAGTAATTACTTTGTTTTTTAAAGTGGAATATTTACCATTGTAGATATTTTCATTAACAACTTTGTAGAGATTAGCCCCTGAAGAAAAAATATCTGTATTTGTTTGTTCGAAATCGGCATATATTCCTGCCTCATTAATTTTAGCACCATGTATACCTGTTATTTCCTCTTCAAAAGTAATTTTAATAATGCCGTTTGAAATAGAAAGATTTTTGAAGGTACCATTATAAATTGAGTTAATATTTGTTTCACTGTTAAGCGTAATTATTTGGGTTTCAGGATTATATTCAATTTGTTCATTATGTAAACCGGAATACTTAATTGAACTATCAAGATAATTGCAGGATTTTAATTCTTCCGCGATTTTTCTATAAAGGGCATATTCATCATTTTGCTTAATTTTTAATTTTTCGTTAGGAGTTACATCATCAGAAAAATCAGATATAAAATCTTCAAATCTTGAAAATTCAACAGTTTCAGTTAATCTTTCAAGATAATATCTTGTAATGCCGTTAATATTCCTTTTAATATTTGCAAAAAGGTCATAATCACCGTTAGGGCGGGTAACACTGCAAATATCTATGAATTCACCGTTTGTAATAAATTCTGACCAACTGTTAACAGCTTCATCGTTAGAAAAACAAATTGATAATAATTTTGTACCGCAAAGCGCAAAAATTAAACCAAAACGGTCAAATTTGTAGGCTAATTTTTTAATCCCGCCCTTTGTAATTTCATAATTTGCTTTAGAAAGATTTGTTGGCTTGAACTGTTCAAGTAAAACATCATATTCAAATAGATATAATTGTCTTTTGTTAGCTGAAACAAAAAATGTGTAACCGTCAACAACAATAGGTTTTACATTTCCTACAGGAACTCTGCAAGAGAGCTTAGCTGTAATATCAGAGGGGGTAATAGCAGAGTTTACACTACCGCCGTTAATAGTCAAAATACCTTCGGCGGTACCGACTAATAAAGAATTAATTCCTGAAACAAGCCATAAAGCTTTAGAATTTGCTTCTGCTAAATCAAACTGATAACCGTCATTAGTGTTTGTTCCTGTTGTTATGTTGTTGTAATCGCCGCCTTTTGAACCGTAAAGATATGTAGGAAATTTAGACGAACTGCAGCGGTTTAGTCTGTTTTCATAAAACGCACATGTACATGGGTAACCGTGATTTTCTATTTCAGAGACAGAAGATAAACTTTTTGTTCCGGTGTTTGTAAAAGTTGTTTGTGTTAATTCAAATTTGTTACTTGCAGTACGTTTTAATTGATATTCGGGATAATGACCGTCATTGTGGGTGATATATAAAACATCACAATTTTGAGTCATATTTAAGTTAAAAACTTCTGTACCAAACGGATGTATAAGAGTATAATCGTTACCGTTATCGTCAAGCACTCTTACAAGTTCGTTATTTTCGTTGTAAGACCAAAATTCTATATATTGAATTCTAAAAACAAGCAGATAAGATTGAGCTTGATTAAATTTAAATTCATATAATGCAGCTTTACCGATTTCATCAATAAATTCAAAACCTGTTCTATAGTAGCAATCACCTTTTACAGTGTGAAAAAAATTACGTGAAATTTCGCTGCCGTTTTGAAACAAAGCTAAATCAAAACGACCTTTAATATCGCGGTCAATTTGTCCGGAAGAAAAATTATTTTTAGCAGTAGAAATACGCATTTTGAAACCTTATTTTATCGGATAGTTGCAGTTAGGAATAAAAGGATTAGTCTTCGAATGCCTGAAAGAAGGATTATTAAGCGTAATAATACGATTATCACGACCGTATTTAGTAGAACATTGAATATATTTTTGGTCAGCAAGCTGTTTAAGATAATTAGCTTTTTCAATATTTTCAGTTAGAGGCAAACATATTTTTTCAGCAAGTTTAAGTGCTAAACAGTCGCAAAATTCAGAATCAAAGAAAGTAACATCTTTTATATCTGCAATGTAGCGAATATTAATATCAGTTTCATTGCAATATAAATAGTTTCCTTCTATTTGATAAAAAATATTTTGAGCAGGATTATTAATATTTAAAACTTGTAAAATATCTCTAGGAAGAGCGTAAGCTTTGTCATATCCGTAAATTGGAGTATAATCGGCAATTTGAACCAGTTTTGCTCTTTTGATAGAAAAGCTTGCATTAAGATTTATAAGTAAAGATTGTCTTACTAAATCGTACCAAGCTTTACATTTGTTAGAAGCTTTTGTATTTTCATCAAGAGAAGTAATGTTTCTCACGTTGCAATAATCAAGAGCTAAATTGCAAATATCAATATCAGCAGTAATCATAAATAGTTTTCCTTGAAAAAAGGCGGGCAGAAAACCCGCCTTTTTGAAAATAAAAAATAAATATATAAATTATAAATTAGAAGTTACTTTAATAACTTTTTTACCCATATTTCTAAAGGCTTTAATCCAAACATCAATAGTAATTTCATACGAATTTACTTTAGTTGCGGATTTGCATACATCAAGGCAGCCTATTTCAACTGCAAAAGCAATTGCATCAGGAGCAAGGATTAAGTTTGTACGAACTCCGTCAGTTTCATCTAAAATAGGTAATTTAATTTCAGAACCGCCGTTTTTCGTACCTGCAAAAGTAACAACTTGAAATCCTGAAGCATTAGTAATAGACCCTTTGTCAACAGTGTTTGATTTTGAATATAGAGCATTCATATATTTTTCGTCGTTTCTTAATGCTTCTTCTTCGGATGCAGAAATTGCAAGAGTAACACCTGAACGGCAACTTACATAGTTATTTGTAAACATAGTTATAGCTGGAGAGATAACTTTCTCGTAACTAAAACCGGTAGTTCCGTCAAGAGACATAACTCCGTCTTCATCAGCAGAGATTATTTCTGGTGTATCATTCGGACCGCCTATATAAACAGGAGCAGTTGCAGCATCACAGATACAACGGTCAACTTTTCTGTTCATTGCTTCTTTTAAGTTAGCAAATAATTCAGAGGTAGGGTCAGAAATTAAATTTATAACTTTGTCGTATTTATCAAGTAAATAAGTTTTTGTAAAACGTCTCTGCACGGAACGTCTGTTTTTTGTTGATAATTCTTCATAAGATTTATCAGGGTTTGAGCCTTGGTCTGTAACTTCTGTAAGTTCTGTACCGTCAATAGTTGATTGATTGCTTATACCTTTAATATCCTTGTGACGGATTGCAGGAGTATGAAGTAATAAACTTTCAGTTTGATTAAGCGTTCTAATGTAGTTTTTTTCAAACAGTAATAATTGTGATTGTGAAAAACCGCTGTTCATAGCGTAATTAGGCAGTGTTTGCATTGACATTTTGTCCTCCTTTAAATTTATACATTTACACTAATAAAATTATTTTGTACGTTGTTTGTTTTTTCCAAATCATCAATCGATGGAAAATCCTCATTTGAAGTGTTATTTATGTCAGACTGATTTTCTGTATTAGAAATAATAGCGTTCATTCCTTTTTTTGCTTTTTCAAAAAAGTAACTTAAACCTTTTTTCTCTTTTGGTTGTTTTACTGCACCAAAATAATTTTCAGGCATTTCAATAATAAGCGGTTGTTCTTCTGTAAAATCCAATACAAAATTACCGTCAGATTGTTTTTTGAAAAATCTTAGTTCTGCTTTTTGTTTTGAATTTTCCATTGGAACTTTTAAAACTTTTTTCAAATAAGCTTCAATAGCTTTGTTTCTTAATTCGACAATGGAGCAGGTTCCATACAATGGAATTTCATAAAGGTCAAAAGTTGCAGCTAAGTCTTGAATTTGTAAAGCGTCAAGATTGTTAATTTCTTTACCTATAATGCAGTCTTTTGAATTATCAATATTTTTTATATCAGTTATAACAAAACTTTTAATTCTGGAAAAAATGATAGATTTTTTATTTTTATCTCTTGCAACAAGAAGAGGAATAAATCGTCTCATTACGTGGGTTTCCAGACCTTTTGGTGTTTTTCTTGAAGTTGTAAAAGTATAGTTAAAATCCTGATACTTTTTTTGACCTGAACCTATATCAGATTCATAAATCCCTTCAACAGTAACTTGTAACATATTTGTACTCCTTTTATTTGAATAAATTGTTTAATTGTTTTTGTAAATTTTCAGTTTCCTGCCAAGTATGCGGACGGTTTTTTAAGTTTTCCATTTCAGTAACTATGCGGTTGTATTCTGAATTTCTGTCAGCTTCCGACATTCTAAAACCGCTGTTGTTTCTATCTGAACCTAAAGAACTTTCTTTATATCCGTATTTTTCGGTAAGACCTTTTGCAAGTTTATAGAACATTTCTATAGTGTAATTAGGAGCTGTTTTTTGTAAAAATACTTGGTCTTCTCTTGGTAAAAATTCTTTAATTAAACTTTCAACACTTGTTTTTTGCTGTTGATTGCCATTGAATAAAGCATTAATATTCTTTTCTAATTCATCCGCATTCGTATGTTTTTCAAATTCTTTCAGTTCAAAGTCTGTATATTGTTTTAAAATCCCTTGCCCTTGTTCTTTTGTAAGTCCAAGCTCTTTGAATTTATCGCCAAAAAAATTTAAAACTTCGTCGGGATATTCATATTGTAATTCGCCATTTTCATCTTTAAGAATATCGTTTAAAGAGTAGGCTTGTGCATTTTCCGGAATAATCGGAGTATTTGAAAATTTTTCATCAAGCGTTTTAAAAATATCAGCTTTTAATTCATCACCGATTTTTCCTGTAAAATTTTTTGTCCAATCTTTTTCTTTATATTCTTCAGGAATTACAAAATCTGAAATTTGCTGTTCTTGGTTGTTTTGCGATTGGGAAGAAGAATTAAAATCATCGTTGTTATTATTTTGAAAATCGTTGTTATCCATTTTATAAACCTTTCGTTAGTCTGATAAATCGTTTTGACTGTAAATTTCAACTTGCGCAAGAACATCTTTTGGTAAAAGATTTCTAATTACTATCCAAACGTCGCGTTTACCTTTTTTGTAAGCAAGAACTTCGCTGTTGATATTCATGTCTTGGTCGTTCCAGCCGCAGAAGTCTAATAAAAATTTCAATAAAAATTTTCCGTTTGGAGTAGCAAAAATTTTACTGCAAGCTTTTTTGAGTTCTTGAATTTTTCTTTTTTGTTTCTCTTCCGCTTCAAGTTGTTTTTTCAGTAGTTCATCGGTTTTACATTTGTTGAACATTGTTGTAATCCTTTCTTGCAGAAGCAAAATTTTTCATAATTTGAGATTGTTGTTCAGCTTGATTTTGTTCTGCTGTTTGCTGTTGTGCTTCTTGAATAGCTTTTAATAAATTTTCATAATCATATTTAGTTTTTATTAGTTTGTCATTTGAAAGGTTAGAAACTTTTTTCAGAAGTTCTAAAAATTCATAGTCATTAATAGCATTAACTAATTCAGGTTTTATATTTAAAATAGCTGATAAATATTGTAAAAATCTTCCGAGAGCTTCATATATTTCGGCATTCATAAGCTTTTCAAGCTCACCGTTAAATTTTAGTTTGTACCAAATTTTGTTATCTTTCATTGCTTGAGCAATTGTGTCAGGAATGAAATCACCGTCTTCAAAAACTTTTTGTTTTAATTGAATTTCTTCAAGAGTTGTTTCAGACATTTCGTCTAATACTTGACCGAAGAGACCGCATTCTTGAATAATAGAAATCGCTCTATGACAGGTTGGTTCAATACATTCTTCTTTTTCTTGTGTTAAAAGACCGCTGATACTTTTACCGCGAATTGACATACGATAACTTGATTCAGTTGCAGTCATTTGAGTTTGGTTGTTAAAATCAAGTAATTGGTCAATTTTAAACATATTTGTAATAGTTTTTTTAAGTTCCGGGATAAGAAAATTAACAACTGCTGAAATATCACCGGTTTGAGATATAGGAAAAACAGGATTTTGACCGTTCATCACAGCTTGAGAGTTAAAAATGTTATAAGCTCCGGCGCTTCTATCAAGTACATTACCTGCAAGCAACGCACCTGATAGAACGCCAAGAGGGGTATCCGTAATCTTTTCAACATTATCAATTGTTTTTCCTGCAATATGATTTAACATTTTTATTGAGGAAATCACAATTGCGCCTGAACTTAAGCCGTAAATGCCGTTAGAACGAATTGCGCGGCATACTGAAATCGGCATTTTGTTGAAATATTCAACATGAAATATTTTTTTGTTTGCGGTATCAGCTAAAAACCAATACCCTTTAAACTTAGCACCGTTTTTCCCGCGGGTATTTAATTTATAAGAATTGTTTGGCAGAATTCCAAAAATCAATTTGAATTTGCGGTTAAACTTATTTGCTTCATAACTTTTTTTAATTTCATCAGGCAGATTGTTAAATTGTTCTTCTTGAAAAACACCGTTAGTAAAACAAAATTCTTCAATAATTTGATTTAACCGCCAGTGATAAACGGTGAAAACAACATCTATTTTGTTGTCCGCACCCTCATCAATACAGCTGTTATAAACACCAAATTGTTTAAAAGTTAAACAACATTCCGATTGATTATCAATAAATTTTTTAGATTTAAAAGTCCCTATTGCAGAAGTTCCAAAAGAGAACTGCTCATAACAGTATGATTTAAGAACAGATAAAAAACCCGCGTCAGTGTTGTTCATTTGTTCTAAAAAAATTTCCGTAGCTTTTTTATAGAAGTCTGAAAAATCTTCACCGTTTGAAATTTTTTTAATGTAATTTGACGGTTCAAGAGTTATTGCGTTTTCGTTCCATAAAATGCCAGCGAGATAATCACCTGCTTGATTAACACTTAAAAAGGCAGTCGGGTCGTTGATAAAAATATCTTTTTGTTCCGACTGATTATAATTATCATCAAATTCAGAATTAATTTCGTTGTTGATAGAAACATAATTTTGAATATCTTTCCATAGCGGAATATATTTGTTTCTTTCTGTTTTTAACTCGTTAAAACGTTCAATAACAAGCTTATTTTCTTTTTCGTCAATATCAATCATTAATATAAATCCAAGTTCCCAATGTAATAAATTTGAAAATTTTCATCTTCGTAATAAGAAGGTTTAAAACCTAAAAGAGAAAGCCATTTTTTTATAGAGTTGTTTTTTTTATAGCAATTATCCATAATCAGCTCATATTTTTGAGTCCATAAATTAATTTGTTTTTTTGCTTCTTTTAGAAAAGTTATCATGTTGCCTTTGTGAAGCTCATCGGTTGTTAATAAGTAAATTCCTGCTGATTTTTCCGTTAAAGGAATAAGTCCAAAGAGTCCTATAGGTTGAGCTGTTTTTTTTAAGCGAATAATAAAAATATCAGTATTTTCGATTTGGGAAAAAGTTTTTTGAATGTAATTTTCGCCGTAAATTTTTAACAGTTCAATTTTTGTTTTCTCACAAAGATTTTCTAAAACATTTTCTATAAGATTAATTGAAGAAGGATTGTTTTTATCCAAAAGTTTTGAGTAACACATTTAAGAACCAAAGATACGTCTAACTGTTTTACCTTGTTTATCTGAAAGCGAAGAGCCGTTGTAACCGCCATCCGTTTCTAATAAACGCTGTTTTTTAGCTGCTAAAATTTTTTCATCGTCAGCATTATTTGTATCAGAAGATACATAATTAGTTTTAGGCTTAGAAAACATACCCATAAAGAAATCCTCACTATATCAAATAAAAAACTTTAATCTTCCTGTCACCCTGAACTTGTTTGACTACTTTTTCCAAAATCTTTGATTTTGTGAAAAATGTCTGGTTTTCCACAGGGTCTTACCAACTAACAAAATAAATCATCAATCTAAAAATCAAAAATCCAAAGACATCAAACAATATCCCCGCCAAACAAAGTCCGTTTAGTTTTCTTTTTAGAACCAAAAAGCGTATTCCCATCTTCCGATTCATTCGAGTAATAATTGTAAGTGTTAATATTTTTAGCGGTAGAATTGTCGGAAGTATCAGTGTCAGTCGAAGAAGAAGAGTTGTTTTTAGAATTTTTATTTTTATGCTTAGAATATTGATAACCTGCAATACCACCAGTTGCAGCGGATAAAGCTGCTAAAGCCAATAACGGAATCATAAAAACCTACTTTCTAGTTATAAACGTTGCGTTGTAATTTCTTAATTTTCAGCCCGTCAGAAATTACGCTGTCTTGTAATTTCTTAGTCGCTCATTTCTTGGACTTCGTTTCAAAACCGTAAAAACGGTTTTGTCACTTCGCTCGTCATTCGCTTTACGGGGCTTCGCCCGTCAGAAATTACGCTGCTGCCAATTTTTATTAATTGTCTGTATATTTGTATTTTTAAATCCAAACTCTAACGGAGTATTTGCAACAGGTGAAGCAAAAGTTAAGGCAAGAGAATCTGCAAAGTCAGTTGAATGAATTTCAGTACCTTTAACAATATTTTCTTTTTTTTCAAGAGCGAACCTGCCTGTAGAGTCTGAAACTTTTAAATCCGGGATTATTGAGATATCTCTAACAAATTCTTCAATATATTCTTGGTCTTTGATGAACACCCCGCCGTCTTGCATGTACCAAGTGCGCATATTATCGTACATTTCAGCTCGGCGATTTGCATATTTTTTTGTGTCGTAAGCTGCACTACCGAATTGTACAAGCTCCAAAATTGAACCTGCACCTTGAGAAATTAAAATGTCATATACACCTGTGCCGTGTCCGTAGTCAATAAATACTCTTGCAGGGTTAATTTGTTGAATAAGCCTTAAAAGAATACCTGCTAAACGAGTGTTATTCATCTGTTCAAACCTGTAGAATTTTTGAACTACACGACCTTGACGGATAGTGATTATTGTTCTGTCAGAACTTCTGGCGGGGTCAACACCAATTATTATAGGCATTCCTTCGCCTGTTAAACCGAAATTTTTTCTTGAACGCTCAATAAATTCATTGGGAATTAAAGCATTATTTTTTTTCAAAAAAGCTTCTGCTAAACTTGAAGGGTATTCTTGCTTAAATAAATGTTCACGACCTTTAAATTCATTTTGGAGTTTATTTCTTCGCCAAAATATCTGTTCATTATCAAGTCCATAAATTTTAACAAGAAATTGTTCATATTCATCAAGAGTAATAGGTTTAATCAGTTGTTTTCTATATTCTTTATTTAAAAACCAAGGATAAAATATTGTTTTAAATTCAGATTTTTCATCAAGACCGATATTTGCCATATCGTAAAAATAGAGACCATCACCGGTTGTGCCGTTGGTTGTGCTTTCAAGAAAAATTTCACTATCTGCATCTTCAGGAATAGTTTGAAGAATACCGGAAACAATTTCAGCAGAATTTTTCCAAAATGCAACTTCAGAACCGTGAAAGAAATTGTTAGTTGTACCCCTTCCTATTACGTCCGCACCTGCCGTACCAACTCTAACCAAACTTTTAGTATTAAGACTTAATATTTTTGAAGAATTGTTTAATAGCGGAATTTGAAGAGGTGGCGGCAATTCATCATAAAAAAGTTTATTCATTGCAAAAATACTGCTTGCAGTATCGTGTTTATCCGCAAGGATGTAAGCGTTTTTAGCTTTTTCAAATAAAATTCTATGAAATAATCTTGCTTCAATGTATGTTGATAATCCTAATTGTCTCGCTTTAACAACAACAAACTTGCAAGGCAAACCTTTTCTTTTGCGTGTAATAATTTTATAATGAAAATCCAGTTGAATATCATTTAAACAAAGATGAACAGTACCTTTTGTTTTACTTTTTATAATTAAAAAATTGTTTGAAAAATACTGTAAATCATCTTTAAGCCTTTGAAGCTTACAAATATTTTCAGTTGAAATATTACTATCACCCATTTTTTAAAAATCTTCCTGTCACCCTGAACTGACTGCAAAATCCATTGCATATTATGCAATGAGATTTTATGTCCCTACCTGGTGTTTCAGGGTCTAACCAATTAGAAAATAAACAATAATCTCAAAGCCCAAAATCTAACAAACAAATCGTCAATACAAAAAAACTATTGTAATTGGTCCAAAACATCAGCCAAACCGCCACCCGTAACTTGATGTTTGTCAATAAAATGTCCTGCAAGTTTTCCTTTAAGTTCTACTGCTTTTAAGGCTGTATTTACGGTTTTTGAAGAGTCTTCTGTTTTGTTTCTGATTCGTTCAAGCTCATCAAAGCAGTCTTTTGCACTGTATTTTATTTCATCCTCAAATACTTGTTGTACATTGCGTTCAGCCTGTTTTATCCATAGGGAAACCTTAGGGTGATTTAATAATTTACTTGCTTCAACGTTAATAGATTCATCTTTCATTTTGGTGCAATCGTAACTTTTGCGATAAGCTTCTGTGGCGTTACCGCCATTTATCGAAAAATGCAAAACAAATTTCTGTTGTTTGTCTGTAAGCTTAGGTAAATCAAAATCATCGTTCATATATTTTTTTCACCAAAATTTTATTTTTTCTAAAGTCCGAGGCATATTGCCTTACTTGAGTAATTTTGCCCTTTTTATTTTTAATTTCAACATTGTGACCGTAAATCCAACCTTTAAGATATGAATAATCAATTTTGGGTAAAACTTTGATAACTCTTTTCTTTTCTCTGTAGATAGTTTTAACAGCTTCAATGCCTATAAGTTCGTTAACAAAAGTTTTTTTATCTTCAATCCTTGTTTCAAAAAGTATCGCTTTATCTTCTGCAATAACATACAGCTTACGGGCGGTAAATCCTTTAATGTCTTGCAAAAACAATAAATTGCTCATTTTAGTTACAATAATCCCCTCTTATAATTCAAGAATTCGCAAGCTCCCGCTTAACTTTCGTTCCGCTGTCCTCTTGAAAGTTTTGTAGGTTAAAAAATCAACCTTTATATTTTGCAGAATAAACTGTTTTTAAATGAAAAACAAGTGAGATTTAAAAATTTTTCGTTAAAATATCTTGATACGTTCTTATGTTCTTTACCTTTTGTAATATTTAATTATTTTGAACGTTTGAAAGTTTTTTTATTTTAAACTTGATTTTAAATTCAAAAAAAAGAAAAAGAAAAAAAGTTCTCGCTATAAAGATAAAATATACTTTAGTATATTTTATTATTTTATTTTATTTTATTTTATTTGCATTGCAAATTACTTTTTGCATAATTTTGCATAAAATATGCATAGACTTTTGCATTGATTTTGCATTGATTTTGCATAAAAATATAAGCACATAAAATAGCACCTAAACGCACACATATTGTAGTTATCCACCATAAAAGTTTTGCATAATTTTGCATAATTTTTGCATTAATTTTGCAGAAAATATAAGTTATATTATCTTCTTTAATGGTATAAAAATTTTTTTATTCAGCTTTAAAAATAATATTATTATTCTCATCCCAAATATCATATTTTCCTGTATGATTTGGCAAATACCCGCCATACTCATTTTTATATTGTTGAATTGTTTTTTCTGAATCTTCTGCTTGTTTATAGAAGTAATAGGATGTAGCAAATAATACAAACACGACCATTGCTAAAAAGATATTAAAAATTAAAGACACTATAAAACATTTCTTATAATTTCTTGGTTTATCTATTTTATGTTCAACTAAACATATTTCTTCTTGAATTTCATTCTGTTTGTTTAACTTTTCTTTTAATTGTTTTTCTGTATCAAATATAGAGGGAATATTTTTATTATATAAAATTGCAGAAACAGAACTCCATACCGTACAATAACAGAAAAATTGCCAGATTGTACCAAATTTCGACCAATCCAAACCCACTAATAAGCTTGTAACTGCTGAAAATAATGCACAAAATATAAAAACTAAAATACACCAACCTTTTGATATCTTTCTTTTTGCAATTTTAAGAATAATAAAAGAAACTAAAATTGCAGGTAATAACCAAAATAAAACTATCAATAAAATTGTTGCAAAAAACTCCAATATCATAATACATTACCGACTTTCCTATTTGTAAACATAGATTAACATTACCGTAAGCTTACCATAAAAACATATTTTTAGACTAATTTCAAAATATACATTAAACTTTTGTTGTAGCAAAACAACTAAAAAGTTGGAATTAAGAAAAAGAAAGGAAATTAGCTATGACAAGTTTTCTACTCAAAATGCACACTGAATTAAAAAGGTTTTTTAGAGAAAAAATCAACATTTTAATATTCCTTGTAATAATAGGAATATTGCTAAATCACTGGTATTTTGTGAAAATAAAAAATAAAATCGACCATAGATATTTCAATAATGTAACCACGCAAGAGCAAATTTTTGATGTTAAAATAAACACACATAATGGTGATTTAAAACCGATAAATCATAAATTCAGAAATATAAATTTATAGATTAGAAATTTCCAACAATTTTTTTATTTTAATGATTTCATCAGCACTCAATTCAATAGGAGTGCTTTTTTTTGCTTGTTTGTTCTCAACTGTTTCACCATAAAACAATTCATCAATAGAAATATCAATATTCGATTTAATCAAATTTATTTCAGACATCGTAGGTTCAGCCGAATTTAAAACAAAATCCTCTAAGCGGTGTTCTTTAATCCCTGTCTTTTTAGAAAATTCACGTAAAGTAAGCTCATTTTCAGCTAATATTTTATTTAAACGATTTCCCCAATCTTGAAAATTCAAAATCGGATTGTTGTTTTTTATAACGGCATGAGTATTTTCACAATTGTTGATAAATATTTCACCAATGCCGAATAAAAACCATTGCGGATTAACATTTAAAATTGTACTCAATTGTGTAAGAAATTCAATCGATGGAGTTCGTTCCCCGCGTTCGTAACCTGTAATTGTTCTTGCTGGAATTCCAATCTGATAAGCCATTTTTGCAACTGATAAGTTTGTTTTTTGCCTAATTTCTTTAATTCGTTCTTCGTACATAAAAACCCAAAATGTGAACTTTTGTAAATTATACACATTATTGCTTCATTTTTATGCAATTTTGAGTATAATTAAAATTGTTAGTTTGTTTAATAGTTTAACTAACTAATAACATAAACACACGAAAACGGCAAAATTTGCCGTCTGCTTCGTGCAATTTTTAATACAAATTTTAACAAAAGGAGCAGTAAACGGATGAAAGAACGACCAACAACAACATCAATCGGCTTACCACCAACAATGATTGACTGGTTTGACAATTACAGTAAATTGCATAATTTCAAATCAAGAAACGCATTAATTCTCAAAATTTTAAGCGAGTTTAAAGCAAAACACGAAACTAATTAAAAAAGGTAAACAATGCAAATATTGAGCAAATTATACAAAAATTGGATAAGAAAAAACGAAAACAGAGCTGAAAAATTTTTATTAAAAAAAGCCTATGAATATTTTTATGAAGTCCAAGGAACAGCTGTTTTAGGTGAAGTAGATTTCCCTATGTTTATTTATGAACACACAAGGAAAATAACAGCGTTAAAACTTGCAAAAGAAGCGGTTGCAGAGGTTGTAAGCAGAAATAGCGCGCAAGAACTGTATAAGAGATATAAAAAGTTAGAAGCGGAAAATGAAAGAAGATAAAATCGTAAAGCCTTATTTTTCGCATGACTATACACCATTAGAGGATAAAAACCTTCTAAAACTTTTTATCACAATGGGTGTCGAGGGCTATGGACTGTATTGGCTGATAGTTGAATACATGCACCAAAACACATTTTGTGTAGGTGAAGAAGAATTAATCTCATTCAAATATCGAATAGATAAAGAAAAAATAGTAAAAGTTATGAACGATTTTAATTTATTCAGAATTGAAGAAACAGAAACTGAAAAAGTATATATTTCAGACAGGATTTTAAGAAATCTGAATTATGTAGAACAAAAAAACGGAGCAAGAGCGGAAGCTGCAAATGTCCGTTGGCTGTTAAGTGCGTTTAATAAAGCGTATACGGAATTTTACGGTGAAGCACCTGTTTTAATGCCTGATGAGATTGAAAATCTAAAACTTTATAGTAAAAAAGTTCCCGACTTAAAAGATAAATTGAGAGATATTATCTACACAATGACGTTTATCCGTTTTGATACCAAGTTTGAATTTAAACAAAAGGCAAATTGGCTATTGGCGAAAAATAACCTTGCAAGAATTTTAAACGGCGAATTTGGTGATTTAAAACATAAAAAAACACCTAAAGAGTTAAGGGAAGAGCAAAAGCAATCGGAACTGCAAAAGCGTGAAGAAAATAAGCCAAGTGAACTGGATTTACGTATTCAAGCTGTTACAAGTAAAGAAGAAGCTTTAGCGTTGATTGCTGAATATTATAGAGAAAACGCATTGTCGGTTATTGGCGAAAAAGCAATTTTACTTCCAAGTTTCAAACCGTTAATGGGTAAATTTGAAATCACAGAAAAAGAGGTGATAGGGCTATGTCGATAATTAGAAGACATAAAAGACGTGCGCCAATATTTCTATGGACAACAGAAATTTTAAGTTTCAAAGAAAAAAATATTGTTTATAACGATAAATTTAAAAACGTATTTTTTTGTAAATCAAAAGAAAAGGAAGACGGACAAATGTGTATTATGTGGGGCAGAACCTCTGCAAATACAGGGGATAAAGTCGAAATAAAATGCAAATTTTTAAATAACGTAATACTTGTTAAGTCAATGTTAGTTATAGAAAGAAAAAAGCAAGATGAATGAAGTATTAGTAAAACTTGAAGAGTTAAATATAGACGAATTAAGCTATGTTTTTGAATATTTGGTTGACCTGATAAATGCAAGAAAGCGTGAAAGAGATAGAAATTGAAGTGTTTAAAAGCCTGCGGGATTTTAATAAAAAATTTCCGAGAAAGATATATAAATGCACTAACTGCGGAACACTAACAACTGATAAATATTTTTGTACCCGTTGTAAAAATCAGTCAAATAACTTCATATATCTGGGTTACACATATACGATTCTTGATACAGGAATCACAGAAACAATTTTTACACCAATAGAACTGTTTAAAGAAAGTGAGGTAGAAAATGGCAGATGAAAAGTTAAAGTTTATGGATATGCTCTCAATGATGAGAGTAATTGACGACGATGACCGTGTAAGAAAATTTGAAGACTGTATTGAAACTCAATTTGATTTAGTTTCAAAAAAAGTTTCTGAATACGGTAAAGACGGAAAACTTGTCATTGAGGTCAAATTTCAATGCGACAAGAAAAGTAAAAATGGTGTCAACATTTTTGCAGAAGTCAAAAAGACTATTCCAAAAGGTGTTCAAGCTAATCCGTTCTATCGTGATTCAAGAACTGGCGGTTTGTATTTAGACGACCCCGACCAATTGAAATTGTTTAATAGCAAAAAAGTTGCCAAAATGGGCGGTCAAGATTTAGCGGCTCAAAACGAAAAGTAGTTACTAGTTTAAAAAGAAAGAGGTAAAACAAATGGAAGAATTATTGATTAAAGAAGCTATGCAGACTTTAAAAGAACGCAAAAGACCTGAACTTATTGACTGTCCTGTATATGGCAGATATTCAGAAAGATACAGAACTTTTATTTATTCGGATAGTGAAAAAGACTATATAACACATACATCGGCACCGAGTTCAAAAACAGTAAGAAGTGTAAAAGCCTTTGCAAGTGTGATTTCAGAAGAATTAAAACGCAGAGAGAACCAATCAGGTTTTAAAGCAACCGTATCAATCAATTTAGACGGTGGTTATTTTATCCCTGATGATGATTTTGGTAGTGATTGTATTAAGTTTAATAGGTTAAATTCTCAACAATGGATTTTAGTAAAAACAAACATTAACCGAGATATGACACATAAAGATTTCTTAATGTTCTTGCAGGCACTAAAACCAAGTATTGACAATTTTGCTGAAGTTTACAGAAGTTATGCAACTTTAAGAATGGTAGGCAAAACAGAAATTGTTTCAAATCCGATATTTACTGAAGACGGTCAAGGTTCAAGTTATTCTTGCAGATACAAATTAGAAGACGGAACAGATGGCGAAGAAAAATATCCGAGTGGATTTTTAGCAGATGTTCAGTTTGCAAAGGCAGGGGATAAATATTATACAATCCAGTTAGATTTATTATTTTATCGTGATGAAGATAATGAATTGATGATTTCAGTTTTATGTCCAACATTTGAAAATATCGAAGAACAAGCAATTATTGATGAGGCTGAATATGTAAAAACAGAAACCGAAAAATTTTCTGATTTATTAGTTTTATCAGATTTTTAATTGCTACTCCCTCTTGTAAAGGGTAAGTGTATCTTGCCCTTTCTTTTAAATACAGCCGGAAAGACGGCACTTTTAGAGTTACACAATAAAGAAAGAGTGTAAAAAATGGCAATAAAGGCGTTGCAAGCTGATTTGTGGAACTTGCGGAAGAAATATAAAAGTAAAGAAGAATATTTTCTAACAAGATATGAAAATAGCCACGATGTATTAGTAAGTAAAAGGTTATATGCACAATATGAATTTTCAAAAAAGGCGTGTCAGGAGCTTGATGTATTAATTGCAACACATGAAAGGATATTTAAGTAATGGCTACAAGAATAGAAAAAGTATTTAGGACAAATACAGTTATAGCAATGAATACAATGCTAAATGAAATAAGTGAATGTGTTGAAAATTTAAAGGCGCAAAAGCGACTGTCAAAAACAGATATAACAAATTCTTTGTCAAAAACAGTAAAAATAATAGATGATTTTTTCAAAAAACATAATATAAGTGATGAAGAAATCATACGTTCAGTAAATAGATAAACAAATTATTTCTCCAGGAGCAAATTTTATGCAATTTAAAGTTGATGAAATAACTGTAGAAATAATAGAACCTCAAAAAAACTCTTCAAAAGAAGAGGATTTAAAGAGAGTAGCAATGTTTGTTTATACTTTAGGACAAATAAAAATACAAGAGGTACAAAATGCAAGATAGAAGATGTGATACTTGTGATTCCATTTTTTGGACAATAACGCAACTCTGTATAGAAGATACAAAAGAAAGATTTTAGAAAAATCATGTTAAAAATATTAAATTTATACGCTGGAATTGGCGGGAATCGTAAATTATGGGGCGATGAGCACGAAATTACGGCTGTCGAATTAGACCCGAATATAGCTGCAGTTTATAAAGACTTATACCCAAACGATAAAGTAATAATAGGTGATGCACACGAATATTTACGTCAAAATTTTAGAAATTTTGATTTTATATGGGCATCCCCGCCATGTCCAACACACTCTGTTTTACAAATGACTAGATTTTATAATGAAAATTTAAAATTTCCCGATATGACTCTATATCAAGAGATTATATTGCTTAAAACTTTTTTTAAAGGTAAGTGGGTCATAGAGAACGTAAAACCTTATTATGAACCGTTAATTGCACCAACATTTAAAATCGACCGGCATTATTTTTGGAGCAGCAATTTTATATTAACAAATCAATTCAATAATAATTTTGATTCAATTCGTTACAATAACGAACTAATGGCGAAATTATACGGCTTTGACTTGGCAAAATATAAAAAGATAGAAAAAAGAAAAATTTTGAGAAACTGTGTAGTGCCAGAGATTGGGAAATATATTTTTGAACATATTACGAAGGATGAAAAATGCTAACATTTAATCTCAAAAAAGAATGGTTTGAAAAAATCAAATCTGGCGAAAAAACACACGAATATAGAGAAGTGAAAGATTATTGGACTAAAAGAATTATCAAAGATTTATTTAATTTAAAAACCTCTAAAATCCAAAACATATATAAAGAAGAGATTTTAAAAGACTTAAGGACAACAACTAAATCACTTTTGCCAATATTAATATGCTTTATGAATGGAATGATATCAGAAGAAAACAAACCAAGAATATATGCAAGGCTAAAAACAATCAGAATAATAAACGGTTTAAATACCGATTTAAAAATTAATAAACCGGTTTACGACATTGAATTTGAACTAACTTTATAAAACAACTAAGAAAGAAGGAATAATAAAAATGAAAATTTTAAATTCAAAGCAAGTAGCAGAATTACTGCACACAGATGTAAGAACGATACAGAGAAATGCAGAAAATAATAAATATCCAAAAGGTGTTTGTGGCAAACACGGTAGGTTTTGGTTATTTAATGAAGAAAAATTATTGCAATATATCTTTAATATGGATTGATAAAAAAAATAATTTAAGATATATAAAGATACATGAGTGTATCTAAAGATAAAAAAACAGGGAATTGGCAATACAATTTTATGTATAAAGGTGTGCGATATCACCGAAGATTTAAAGATGCAAGTCATGATGAAGTAGTAGGATTTGAAGCAATAGCGAAATCAGAATTAAGAAAAACAGGATATGATATTGCTTCTGAAAATAAAATATATACTTTATCACAAATCATAGAAGACTATTATGAATACATAAAAAACAATTATACAAATCCTGAAAATGCACAAGTTGTTATAAACAGATTTTATTCATTAATAGGAAATAAACCTGCTAACAATATTACAATAAGTGATATAGAAAAATATAGAAGCATAAGAAAAGATAAAGTAAAAAATTCAAGTATTAATAGAGAAGTTGATAATATAAAAAGATTATTTTCTCTTGCATATAGCAATAAAAAAATAAAAGTAAACCCTTGTAATGAACTAAAAGATTTAAGGATAGTAAATCCAACAAAACGATATTTAACAAAAGAAGAAGAAAAATTATTATTAGCAGCAACAAATCCAATAATGCAATCAATAATAATTGTTGCTCTACATACAGGAATGAGAAGCAGCGAAATAAAGCATTTAAAATGGTCTGACGTATTTCTTGAACAGGATTATTTAATAGCATTAAACACAAAAAATGGAAAATCTCGAGAACTTTTAATAACTCCGCAAATGAAAGAAGAATTGTTAAAACTTCCAAAGATAAGTGAATATGTATTTGTTAATCCATTAACATTAGAGCCATATAAAGATTTTAAAACTACATTTATAAGAGCTGTAAAAAAAGCGGGAATACCGCATATAACATTTCATGAATTAAGACATACAACAGCATCAAGATTAAATGAATTAGGAGTGGACTTAGCAACCATTCAAGAATATTTAGACCATGCGGATGCAAGAACAACGCAAGGGTATATTCACAAACCTAAAAAGAATATAGTTGATGCAATAAATAGACTTTCGCAATATTAAAGATATATAGCGACATTTAAAAACAATTACACCAAAATTACACCAAAAGAGAAAAACAGAAACAAAAAAGGCTTTTAGCAAAACCGCTAAAAGCCTTTAAAATAAATGGTCGGGATGACACGATTCGAACGTGCGACCCCTTCGTCCCAAGCGAAGTGCGCTACCAAGCTGCGCTACATCCCGATACGACCTTTTATTTACCGCGCACTTTTTGTGCTACCTCTCAAAAAACGATACTTAATCGTTTTTTTCGGCAGAGTCAAGCTGCGCTACATCCCGATACGACCTTTTATTTACCGCGCACTTTTTGTGCTACCTCTCAAAAAACGATACTTAATCGTTTTTTTCGGCAGAGTCAAACCGAGATACATTCTAATATTTTTATTTTCAATACACAATCGCAATTTCGACTGCAATTAAACTTTATCAATAACATTTTAAATAGTCAAGTACTATAATAAAAAAATAAAGAAATAAGTTTAA